>Ga0156821_1099_pt1 | contig 14103 bp, 12 predicted proteins | sample RifOxyD2_FD_112121 | JGI IMG/M metagenome (GOLD analysis project Ga0156821, IMG submission 112121) | Elusimicrobia bacterium RIFOXYD2_FULL_34_30 | reverse complement strand
GGTGGTGGTGAGCCTGTCCGTGTTCAGTCAATGACAAAGACAAAAACGGCAGACTGGAAATCCACTGTTAATCAAATAAGAAAACTGCAGGTCTTGGGTTGTGAGATTATCCGTGTTGCAGTTCCCGATATGAATTCTGCAAAAGTTCTTTCAAAAATAAAAAAAAACATAAAAATTCCTTTGGTTGCAGATATTCATTTTGATTGGCGGTTAGCGGTTGAAGCGATAAATCAAGGTGTTGATAAAATAAGGATTAATCCAGGCAATATCGGTTCCCGGGAAAATGTAGAGAAAATCATAATTGCTGCAAAAAAAAAGAAAGTAGCCATCCGTGTAGGTGTAAATGCAGGTTCTTTAAAAATTCTTAAAAAGTCTGACAGTTGGATGAAGATGTCTACTAAAGAACGTGCTTATCAGATGGTAAAGGAATTACTGGAAAATATTAAAATTATTGAAGAAATGAATTTTTCCGATATAGTAGTATCATTAAAAGCAAACGATGTTCCGACAACAATTCTGGCAAACGAATTGTACTCAAAAAGAAGAAAATATCCGATTCATTTGGGTATTACAGAAGCAGGCACGGAGTTTTCCGGCATCATAAAGTCAGCGGCAGCATTCGGAGTCCTGCTTAATCAAGGGATAGGTGATACTATAAGAGTCTCTTTGACCGCTTTGCCGGACGAAGAAATAAAAACCGGGTGGGAAATTTTGAAAACACTTGGTTTAAGAAAAAGAGGGATAGAAATTATTTCCTGTCCAACTTGTGGCAGATGTCAAACAGATTTAATTAAAATCGTCCATCAGTTAGAAAAACAAATTACAAATTATCCGCCCCGAATCCGCCAGCTGGCGGATGGGGCGAGACCTCGCCAAAGGTTCAGTGGTGGGCAAATTACAAATTCGCCACTGAAAGTTGCCGTCATGGGTTGTGTCGTAAACGGCCCAGGAGAGGCAAGAGATGCTGATATAGGAATTGCCGGCGGAAAAGGATTCGGTTTGCTTTTTAAAAAAGGTAAAGTAATAAAGAAAATACCTCAAAATAAATGGGTCGTTGAAATAATAAAAGAGATTAAAAACAGTCAGTATAAATCAGTTTTAGAATCTGTTTAAATCGGAGTTTATAATGTTTAGGAAAAAATTTAAAAATATTCATTTCATTGGAATCGGCGGTAGCGGGATGTCGGGGATAGCCGAAGTGCTTCTGAATTTGGAATTTAATGTTAGTGGCTCTGATTTGAAAGTAACCGATGTCACAAAACGGCTTTCAAGGCTTGGGGCGGATATTAAAATAGGACATAAAAAAAGTAATATTGAAAATAAGAATATTGATGTTGTTGTTGCTTCCACTGCGGTAATTAAAGATAATCCGGAAGTTCTTGCTGCAATATCTCAAAAAATTCCTGTTATACCGCGAGCAGAGATGCTGGCTGAATTAATGCGTTTAAAGTATTCTATAGCAATAGCGGGATGTCACGGAAAGACTACAACAACATCTATGGCTTCATTAATTCTGGCAAATGCCGGATTGGACCCGACGGTTGTTATTGGTGGAAGATTCAATAATTTCGGTACAGGTGCAAAATTAGGGAAAGGCGAATATTTAGTTGCTGAAGCAGATGAATCAGACGGCTCGTTTTTAAAACTATTTCCTACGTTTGCTGTTGTAACTAATATAGATGATGACCATCTTGATTATTATGGTTCTCTTGAAAATATTAAATCAGCTTTTGTTGAGTTTATAAATAAAATCCCTTTTTACGGATGTGCAATATTATGTAATGATGATGAAAACCTTAAGAGTATAATACACAAAATTTCAAGAAAGTACTATACATATGGTTTTAATGATTCGGCAGATTTTAAAGCGGAGAATATTAAACCAACCATAATGGGCAGCAGGTTTGACGTTTCTTTTCACAGCAAAAAATTGGGAACAATTGAACTAAAAGTTCCGGGTAGGCATAATATTTTAAATGCACTTGCAAGTATTATATGCGGATATGAACTTGAAATAAAATTTTCAAAAATTAGGAATGCTTTATTAGAATTCAGTGGTGTCGGCCGTCGTTTGGAAAAAAGAGGTAGTTATAAAAATGTCTTATTTTTGGACGATTACGGACATCATCCAACCGAAATAAAGGCGACGTTATCGGCGATTAGGTCAATAAATATGCACAGAAGGCTTTTTGTGCTGTTTCAACCGCATAGATATACAAGAACTCAATTATTGAAAGATAAATTCGGGAAGGTGTTTGATGATGCAGATGTAATAAGAATACTTGATATTTATGCTGCAAGCGAAAAGCCGATTCCGGGAATTTCATCGCAAACAATAATTGATTCAATCAGGACTAATAACGGGAGCAAGGATTTAACTAAATTTAGTGATATAAAAAATACAGTCAAAGAAATAAAAGATGGTGATGTTATAGTTACGCTCGGAGCAGGCGATATTTGGAAGAAGGGCGACGAGATTCTAAAGATTTTAAATGAAAATAAACCGTTTTGAAATTTCCGAATTTTTAACCGGAAAAATAATCCAAAATGAATCAATGAGCAGGCATACTACATTTCGCATAGGCGGATGTTGTGATTTGTATGTAGAAGTTAAAACTGTTGATGAATTAAAAAATCTGATAAAATATATCAGAAAAAAAAGGATTCCATATTTTATTTTGGGTGCAGGGTCAAATCTATTGGTTAAAGACAATGGGATTAAGGGAATTGTAATTAAATTAGCAGGCGATTTCAGTAAAGTAGAATTTGATTTTAAGAGAAAGGTAGTGAAAGCAGGTAGCAGCTGTTCATTGCAGGGATTAATTAAAAAATGTCGTGATAATTCTTTGGGCGGAATGGAGTTCCTGGCAGGAATACCGGGTACTGTTGGCGGTGCTGTTGTAATGAATGCAGGTACGACGCAGGGCAATATCGGTTCGATAGTCAAATCGGCTGCATTGATGGACGATAAAGGGAAAATAAGTTTAATTGACAAAAGCAGGCTTAAATTTTCATACAGGAGTTCAAATATTAAGGAAAAAGGAATAGTTTTATTTGTTGAATTGATGTTGAAAAAAATGAATAAAAGTAATATAATGAAAAATTCAGATGAAGTTAAAATGTATCGTGCAAAAACACAGCCAATAGGCGAGTTTAATGCCGGATGCATTTTTAAAAATCCGGCAGGCGATTTTGCGGCTAGGCTTATAGATGACGCAGGGTTAAAAGGAATATCTGTAGGCGGTGCCGTTGTTTCTAATAAGCATGCCAATTATATAAACAACAGCGGGAATGCTTCTGCAAACGATGTTTTAAGGTTAATAAGCAAAATAAGGAAAAAAGTAAAAGAAAAATATAATAAAAAATTGGAATTGGAAATAAAAGTAGTATAGCTATGAAAATTAAGCGGATAGGTGTCATATACGGTGGAAAATCTTCTGAAAGAGAGATTTCTCTTAAAACAGGAACTGCAATTGCAAAGGCGTTGAAAGAAGAATATTATTCTGTTATTCTTTTAGATTCCGGTAAAGCTAATTTTGTAAAAAAAATTCTAAAGTCAAAAATTGATTTTGCTTTTATAGCTTTGCATGGTCCAGGCGGTGAAGACGGTTCTATGCAAGGTTTTCTTGAAACATTGGATATCCCGTATAACGGCTGCGGGGTTTTGGCATCTGCAGTATCAATGGATAAAATATATTCAAAGAAAATATTTGAATATGAAAATATTCCGACACCGGAATGGTATGTAATACCTTTCAACGCCCCGTTTTTAGATTCACGCTTTTCGTTTCCAGTTATCGTAAAACCGGCTAGGCAGGGTTCTGCAATAGGTATTAATATTGCAAGAAAAAAAACGGAATTAAAAAGGGCTATTAAGGAAGCATTAAAATATGATAGTGAAGTTATTATTGAACAGTATATTGAGGGCAAAGAAGTTACGGTTGCAATTTTGGGTGATAGGGCACTTACTCCGATAGAAATTATTCCTAAGAATGAATTTTACGATTTTTACTCTAAATATTCTGCAGGCGGTTCCGAGCATCTTGTACCCGCGAGACTATCGGATAAGATTTCCAAAAAGGCAATGGAAATAGGACTAAGGGCGCACAAATCACTTGGATGTAAGGCGGTATCCCGTGTTGACATGATTATTGATAAAAGAAATAATATATATGTTTTAGAAGTTAACACTATTCCTGGAATGACAAATACATCTTTACTTCCGGATGCAGCCAAATATGAGGGAATATCGTTCGGGAAATTATTAAAAAATATAATTTATTATTCATTAAATGAAAAAATATAGAAGAAGAATACGATTAAAAACAAAGATAGAAAAAGGCAGAAAATATAAAAATATAGTTGTATGGACAACCTTAATTCTCGGGGCAATATTTCTCTTAAGTATTGTCGTCAATAAAACTTCAAAATATTTGTTGACATCTTCATATTTTAATGTAAAATCTATAGAGATAAAAGGGAATAATATTATTGAAAAAAATGCAATTCTTGAATATTTGAATCTTTACAATAAAAATATATTTAAATCAAAGTTGAATAAATATGAATTGCAACTAAAAGAGAAGTTTTTGGCAGTGAAAGACGTTTATATCAGACGGAGGATTCCGAACAGGATTGTTGTAAATATTATTGAAAGAATACCACTGGCTGAATACAAGGCATTTGATAAAAGGATAGGGATAGACGAGTATTTGAAATTGTTTGTTTTACCGGGAAGTTACGCTATATTGCCGAAGATTTCGGAAAATTTGAACGAGGAAAACAAAGCAGCATGTATAAGTTTTCTTAAGAATGTAATTGGTTTTCCTATATACAAAAAAATTAAAGCCGTAACGTCAACTGCTACGGATGATGTGATTTTTTTTCTTGAGGATAATTGCAAAGTATGTGTCGGTATGCCCGATAATATAGATTTTAAAATAAATTATCTTGAAAAGGTTTTTTCCGATTTGGAAACAAAAGGGAAAAAAGCGGAATATGTCAATATGAGGGATTTTTCCGAAGATTACAAGGAAATTATTGTTAAAACTAATTGACCATGCTATAAACGTGGAAAAAATCTATAATTTTGAAGTCAAAGATTATAAAAAATTCAAGTAAAAAGTTTAAAAGAAAATTTAATTTTGGTCGTTATTTTACTTTTTCTTCATTTTGAGGTGTTTTTATGGCGAGGGAAAAAATTGTTGCCGGTCTTGATGTAGGTTCATCAAAGGTAACCTGTGCAATTGCAAGAAAAGACGGTTCAGATATACCGGAAATTATAAGTATTGCCACTGCACAATGCAAAGGTTTAAGGCAGGGTACTGTTGTCAATATTAGAGAAACAGAAACAGCTATTACTACCGCTGTGGAACAGGCGGAAGAAATTGCAAATGAGAAAATAGATGATGATGAAGTTATAGTAAGTATAAAAGGTCAGCATGTTGAGTCCCTAAATCATTCAAGTGCTATAGGCGTTACGAGAACAGATAAAGAAATTATTATTGATGATGTTCTACAGGTTATGTCTTCTGCAAAGGCCATACGGCTTGGCAATGACAAAGAAATAATACATATTATTCCTCAGGAGTTTATAGTTGACGGTCAGAGAGGCATAATAGATCCCGTTGGTTTAGAGGGTTCGCATTTAGAGGTTAATGTTCACATAGTGATAGGATTAACTTCCGCAATTAACAATTTGGGGAAATGTGTGAGTAATGCAGGGTTTGTATGTAAAAACTTTGTGTCAAGCATTCTTGCTTCCGGTGAGGTTATAGTTTCTCCTGAGGAAAAAGATATCGGTTGTGTATTGATTGATATGGGTGCTCAGACGACCGATATTGCAATTTATCTTGACGGTTCCAGCAAATGTGTTAAAGAAATATCGCTCGGAGGGGATAGTATAACCATGGATCTAGCAAGGGGGTTAGGTACCTCTTTCCATGTTGCGCAGGATTTGAAAGAGCGGTACGGTTCTGCAATTACTTCACTAATAGACGGGAAAGAGGATGTTACATATATCTCTGTAGATGGCAGGACACAGAAGAAAATTACAAAAAAAGCTATATGTGATATTATAAGACCGAGGCTTGAAGAGATTCTATCGTTTGTCAATGATGCTATAGATAAAACACAGTATCGTGATGTTATATCTGCAGGTGCGATTATTACCGGCGGTGGTTGTCAGCTTCTGGGTATGAGAGAGGCAGGAGAAGAAGTTCTGCAGATGCAGACGCGGATTGGTATTCCGCAGTATATTAGGGGGGCTGTAAACGGTATAAATAATCCTTCATATGCTTCGGCATTAGGACTATTAAAGTATTCTTGCGTATCAGATTTTGAAAAATCAAGTAGATATACTGTAAAAAAATCCGGCGTTGTTACAAAAATCAAAAAGATGTTTGAAGACATGATATGATTGTTAAAAAACAATCAATGATTGCACAGATGAACAACAAGATTACACAGATTAGAGCATGTAGTTAAATATTTGTAATTGTCTTTAAAAATCTGTGTAATCGCTTTTTGAAATCTGTGTAATCTGGAGTTCAAATGAAATTTAAGATTATTGATAATCAGCAAACTATGCCTGCAAACATAAAAGTTATCGGTGTCGGTGGCGGCGGAAGTAACGCTGTTAATTTGATGGTAGTTTCAAATATAAAAGGTGTACAGTTCATAGCTGCTAATACCGATTCCGATGCATTAAAAAAATCTATTGCGGAACATAAAATCCAATTAGGACCGAAGTTGACCAAGGGTCAGGGGTCAGGTGCTAAACCCGAAATTGGCAAGCAAGCAACTGAAGAGAGCGCTTCAACTGTAGAACAGATATTGCTCGGGACCGACATGTTGTTTATTACAGCTGGTATGGGCGGCGGCACAGGCACCGGCGGGGCTCCAGTAGTTGCAAAAGTTGCAAAATCTTTGGGTATACTTACGGTTGGTATAGTTACAAAGCCGTTTATGTGGGAAGGCAAAGTTAAAATGGCCATAGCTGAGGAAGGTATAAAAGAACTCAAAGCGTATACGGATGCTCTTATTGAAATACCGAATCAAAGATTATTTTCTATAATAGACGAAGATACGCTTGCAACACAGACATTTGAAAAGGCTAATGAAGTCCTTAAAAAAGCTGTACAGTCAATATCCGATGTTATTACTTCCCATGGTATGATAAATGTTGATTTTCAAGATGTAAAAACGATAATGAGCAATACCGGTGATGCATTACTCGGTTTTGGTGAAGCATCCGGTGAAGACAGGGCGACTGTTGCAACAAAGATGGCTATTACAAGTCCGTTATTGGAAGATATAAGTATTGACGGGGCAAAGGGAGTATTGGTCAATATCACCGGTAATAGTCAGGATTTAAAAATGTCTGAGATAGATACCGCAATGTCGATAATCCACAGTGCAGTTTCACCTGAGGCGCATCTGATATATGGGCAGGTATATGATGATGAATTAGATAATAAATTTAAAATAACGGTTATAGCAACAGGATTTTTGGGCGATAAGAAACTGATTAAACAGAAAAGGGCGGAGTATACGGAAGAAAAAAAGGTAAATAGTTTTTTACCGGATAAAGAGAATCTTGAAATACCAGCTTATAAAAGAATAAAAGTGCGTAAGTTGAGATAGGATTTTTTAAAGAGAAGCAATGTAAAATGTAAAATTAAAAATGAAAAATGGATGAATAAAATCTTAATTTTGAATTTTTAATTTTTAATTGTTTTTAAAGGAGTATTTATGGAAGAACTTGATGAATTACTTAGAAACATGATTAACACGAAGGCATCTGATTTACATGTAAGGTCTGCAACCAGTTCTGTATATCGTATTGAAGGCAAAATTAAGCCCATAGCGGATAAGATTTTCAGTTTAGAGCAAGTTGAAAAGATGGCGTATTCTATGATGAATGAAAAACAACGCGAAATATTTTCCAGAAGAGGCGAATGCGATTTGTCATATTCCATATATGGAGTGGGAAGATTCAGGGGGAATATTTATCGTCAAAGGGGAAGTATTAATATTGCATTGAGGTTTGTTCCGACGGATATACCTTCTTTTGAAGCGTTAAATTTACCTACTGTCATAAAAAAAATAGCCGATAATCATAGGGGAATAGTGCTTGTTACCGGTACGACAGGTTGCGGGAAATCAACAACACTTGCATCAATGATAGATTATATAAATTCAACAAGATCGGTACACATTATCACTCTTGAAGATCCGATAGAATTTTTGCATAAAGACAAACTTTCCGTTGTATCGCAAAGAGAACTTGGAATGGATACGACTTCATATCTTGAGGCGTTAAAGCACATTGTAAGGCAGGATCCCGATGTAATTTTAATTGGTGAAATGCGCGATACCGAAACCATGTCTGCGGCATTAACCGCCGCACAAACGGGGCATCTTGTACTATCAACGATACATACTATTGATGCGATACAAACAGTAACAAGAATTGTGGATATGTTTCCACCGCATCATCAGAACCAGATAAGACTACAACTTTCCGATACATTAAAGGGAGTTATATCTCAACGACTCCTGCAAAATGTTAAGGGTGGTATGATACCTGCTTGTGAAGTGCTTGTTGTTACGGCATTAATCAAAAAATTTATAGAACAAAATACGATAGGCGAGATATTGCAGACAGTAAAACAGGGCGCCTATTATGGCATGCAGACGTTTAATCAGGCGTTATTAAACCTTTATAACGGTGGAAATGTTTCACTTGAAGATGCTTTATCCGCTGCAACAAATCCAGAAGAATTGATGATGAATATTCGCGGGATAACTACTGAAAGCGGTGCCTTGATATAATTAATGTGGAATTTAAAAAACGGTTTATACATTGAAGAAGAGTTTACGAAAAACAATATATTGAATTTTACTACCACAACTTTGTACGGTGATTTAAAGTTAGAAAAAAATCGCAATGAGTTTTTGGAAAAACAGTTTGGCATAAAAAATATTGTTTATGGAATTCAAACACATAGCGATAATATAGAAATTGTTTCAGAAAAAGATGTAAATAACAGATTTTATGCAGTGGATGGCTTTATAACAGACAAAAAAAATATCCCGATTGCTGTTTTTACCGCGGATTGTTTGCCGGTATTCATTTATGATGAAATAAAAAAAATAATCGGAATCGTGCATGCCGGGCGATTGGGATTAGAAAAGGGGATAATAGGGAAATCTATCAATATCCTAAAAGAAAAGTTCAATTCTAAAACCAAAAATATTTTAGTTGCCGTAGGACCGCATATAAAAAAATGTTGTTATAATGTTGATTTACAAGAAATTGCAAAAAAACAAATTATTAAAACAGGTATGAACAGAATAAGTTTTACAGATGTTTGCACCCATGAAGATGATTTTTTTTCTTATAGAAAAGATAAAACAGAAAAAAGAATGTTATCGTTAATAATGATAGGAGGTTCGGGCATAAATGATAGATAAAATCAGGAAAAGAATCGACAATATAGACGAAAAAATATTAAATCTTCTTAATGAAAGAATAAAAATGGCTATTGAAGTAGGAAAAATCAAGTCCAGAAAGAACGAAACGGTATTCGTGCCTGTTAGAGAAAAAGAAATTATTTCAAATTTAATAAAAAATAATAAAGGACCTATGCCTAATGAATATCTATCGGATGTTTTCCGGGAAATATTGAATGTTTCGCGTACCATACAAAGAAAAATAAAAATATCATATTTCGGACCGGAAGCGACCTTTACACATCTTGCTGCAATTAAAGTATTCGGTAAACATGTTGACTATATTCCCGTAGAATCAATAAAGGATGTCTTTATAGAAATTGAAAAGGGAAGAGCGGAATATGGGGTGGTACCCATAGAGAATTCTACAGAAGGGATTGTCAATCATACGCTGGATATGTTTATAGATTCTGATTTGAAAATTACTTCGGAAATATTTTTGGAAATATCGCATTATTTATTATCCAGAGAATCGGATATAAAAAAAATAACAAAAGTTTATTCTCACCCTCAAGCGATAGCACAGACAAGAAATTGGTTGGATAAGAATCTTAGGAATATAAAGGTTATTGAAGTCGCGTCCACATCCGAAGCCGCACGTTTAGCTAAGAACGAAAAAAATACCGCTGCTATTGCTTCAAGTGTAGCTAGTGAAATATACGGACTTAATATCCTTTCAAGAAATATAGAAGACAACAAAAACAACTACACGAGGTTTTTAATTATAAGCAAGAAAAGTCCGTCTTCTTCGGGAAAGGATAAAACCTCAATTATGTTTTCGGTAAAGGACCGTATCGGTGCGTTGCACGACATGCTAGTTCCTTTCAAGAAATATAAGTTGAATTTGACAAAAATTGAATCAAGACCTACAAAAAGAAAAGCATGGGAATATATCTTCTTTGTTGATTTTATAGGGCATATAGATAATACAAATGTTAAAAAAGCGTTGTCCGAATTGGAAAGAGGTTGTACAATCCTGAAGGTTCTTGGCTCATACCCAATTGGGGAATAAATATGAAAGATTTAGTCAGGAAAAATATTTTAAATTTTCAGCCGTATATACCCGGTAAGCCGATTGAAGACGTGAAAAGGGAACTAAAGCTTAAAGAAGTCATAAAACTTGCATCAAACGAAAATTCTTTAGGTCCGTCTAAAAAAGCGGTTTCTGAGATTAAAAAAATGCTTGATAAAATAAGTATTTATCCGGATGGCTACTGTTTTGAATTAAGGAAGAAAATCGCAAATATTTACAAAGTATCGGAAAACCAGGTTATATTCGGTAACGGTACCGATGAAATAATAGAGCTTGCCGGTAAAACATTTTTAAATCCGGAAGATGAAATAGTTGTTTCAGAGCATGCATTTATCAGATATAAAATGGCCGGTGATTTAATGGGTTGTAAAGTAATAGAAGTCCCGATGAGGGATTATAAGCATGATTTAGAAGCAATGGCAAATTCCGTAACCAAAAATACTAAGATTGTTTTTATTGCCAATCCGAACAATCCGACAGGGACATATAACAGCGAAAAAGAATTTGAAAATTATTATTCAATAATTGCATCTAAAAATTCGGGTGTTTTAACTTTCATTGATGAGGCATATGCCGAGTATGTTGGCGAAACGGATTATATTTCAGGAATTGATTATTTGAAAAATGGTAAGAATGTAATATTTTCAAGAACTTTTTCAAAAATATATGGGCTAGCCGGTTTGAGGATTGGCTATGCTATCGGAACTCCCGAGATAATATCTTATATAGAACGGATAAGGCCACCATTTAATGTATCTTCAGTTGCTCAGATGGGAGCTATCGCATCTTTGGACGATAAACGACATCTGGGAAAATCCAAGCAATTGGTGTTTGAACAAAAAAAATATCTTTACGGGCAACTTAAAAAAATCGGGTTACAGTATATTTCTTCTTCAGCAAACTTTATTCTGATTGATATGAAAAAAGATGGAAAAATTATTTTTCAAGAACTTTTAAACAGAGGAGTCATAGTAAGGGCGATGGGTGAATATGGATTTAGGAATTTTATAAGAGTCACAATAGGAACTCAAAAAGAAAATAAGAAATTCATCAAGGAGGTCAAAGAAATTTTATGATTCTGACATTAAAACCAAATACATCAAAAAAAGAAATAGATGTAATCGTCAAAAAAATTGAAGAATTGGGATTTAAGCCCCATATATCCCGTGGTAAAGAGGTTGTAGTTATCGGTGTAGTAGGTCAAAATGCTATACTGAAAAAGGATATTTTTGGTGCAATGGATGCTGTTGCGTTTATAACACCTATATCAAAACCATATAAATTAGTAAGTCGTGAATTTAAAAAAGAAAATACAGTAATCAAAATCAATAATATTAAAATCGGCGGCAAAGAAATACTTATTGCGGCAGGTCCATGCTCAGTTGAAACTAAGGAATTGCTTCTTGAAATAGCGGAAGATGCAAAAGAATCAGGCGCAAAAATGATAAGAGGTGGTGCATTTAAGCCGCGGACATCACCATACGCTTTTCAGGGATTGGGAGAGCGGGGACTGAAATACCTTGCTGAAGCAAGAAAAAAAACAGGTCTTTATGTAATTACTGAAGTAATGAATGTAAAACAGGTTGATGTTGTTTCCAAATACGCTGATATTATACAGATTGGCGCCAGGAATATGCAGAATTATGATTTATTAAAAGAAGTCGGTAAAGTTAAAAAACCGGTATTGCTTAAAAGAGGTTTTTCTGCAACAATAGAAGAGTTTTTAATGTCAGCCGAATATATAATGTCAAACGGTAATTATAATGTAATTTTATGTGAAAGGGGCATAAGAACATTTGAGACATCCACAAGATTTACGCTTGATTTGAATGCTATACCAGTAATAAAAAAGCTTTCTCATCTTCCGGTATTTGTTGACCCGTCACATGGCGTAGGTGTAAGAGAGTATATACCTGCAATGAGCAAGGCTGCGATTGCATGCGGTGCGGACGGTTTATTGATTGAAATCCATCCTCATCCCGAAAAAGCATTTTCAGACGGTCCACAATCGTTATTGCCAAAGCAGTTTAGTAATATGATGAAAGAATTAAAATTAGTTGCGGAATCTGTCGGCAGGGGATTATGATAGTTGCGATATTTGGTGTAGGATTAATAGGCGGTTCAATAGGACTGGCTTTAAAAAAATCAAGATTTAAAATAAAAAAAATCATAGGTCTGGGTAGAAATATCAAGCGGTTAAAAATTGCCCAAAAGTTAGGAGCAATAGATGAATTTACCACTAATTTTCAAAAAGCCGTAAGAAACGCTGATATCATATTTATATGTTTTCCAGTAGCGCTTATTCCGTCAACCGTTAAAAAAATATTGCCGTTTTGTAAAAAAGAAGCTGTTATAACGGATGTCGGTAGTGTTAAACAGTCTATAGTTAAAGAAATTGAAAACTATATATTTTCAAAAAACTCGTCAGGACCTGCCTTTATTGGCGGCCATCCTATAGCCGGTTCCGAAAAAACTTCGGTAAAATACGCGTCTGAAAATCTCTTTAAAAATGCCGTTGTAGTATTAACACCTACAAAAACATCCGGCAAAAATTCATTAAAAAAGATTAAACAAATATGGGAAAATATGAATGCTAAAGTAAGGATAATGTCTCCTGAAAAGCATGACAAGATATTATCGTTTACAAGCCACCTGCCTCATGTAATTGCTTTTTCATTAGTTAATACCGTAGATAATCTTGAATATACGGGTGGTGGTTTTAAAGATACTACCAGAATAGCATCTTCAGATTTTAGAATGTGGGCTGATATAATATGGGAAAATAGAAGTAACATAATATATTCAATCAGAAAATTCAAACAAGAACTATTAAAAATTGAAAAATCAAAATCAAAAAGCGAAATGCTAAGGATATTCAGGAAAGCGAAAAATAAAAGGGATACATTAAGACCATCAAAATAAAGATTACGATATTTTAGAGACAAGATTTAATCAGTGGTGGGTAAATAATTGGTGTTAAAAATTCCTGCCCGACTATCAAAAAAACTATGAAGGTCAGGCGGGTGTGTAATCAATAATTTAAATTATGCTAAAGATAACGGGTGAGATAGAAGTATCTCCAGATAAATCAATATCACATAGGGCCCTTATGATATCCGCGATATCAGAAGGCACTTCCAGAATAAAAAATTTTCTTAATGCTGATGATTGTATATCAACAATGAACTGTCTTAAAAATCTGGGCATTGACATAACAAATAAAAAAGACGAGGTCATTGTTAGAGGTAAAGGTTTGAAATTACAAGAGCCGAAAAAGGTATTGGATGCCGGTAATTCCGGGACTACAGTGCGGCTTCTTTCCGGTATACTTGCCGGGCAGGAATTTATAACAAAAATTACCGGCGACGAATCACTTTCAAGGCGGCCTATGAAAAGAATAGTAGAACCGCTCGAGAGAATGGGTGCGAATATAAATACAAATAACGAATGTCTTCCAATTGAAATAAAAGGTGGTAATCTGAAACCGATAAATTACGAGTCAAAAATATCTTCAGCACAGTTAAAGTCATGTGTTTTATTAGCCGGACTTTATG
>Ga0156821_1113_pt1 | contig 14160 bp, 7 predicted proteins | sample RifOxyD2_FD_112121 | JGI IMG/M metagenome (GOLD analysis project Ga0156821, IMG submission 112121) | Elusimicrobia bacterium RIFOXYD2_FULL_34_30 | reverse complement strand
TGTGGCAAGCGGTATATACCTTGTCCATATAAAAGGTCCCGATTCATACAGTGAAACGAAGAAAGTCTGTGTCATTAAATAAAAAGGGGACGGTTCTTATTTATTTTATTGTGTTATGGCAATCTTTGAAGATGGTTTTTTGAAAAAACATGGTTTTTCAAAATGAAAGAGAATAGAATTTGTACAGTGAAACAAAAAAGTTCCGTGTTATAAAATGACTTTTTTCTTGACATAACTCATCGGTTTTTGCTATAATTAGTGCTAATATGGAAAATACAAATAAGAAAAAATTGTTTTTTATATCTAAAAACACGCTTACCGGATACGCGTTTCTCGGACCGAATATTTCTGGTTTTTTACTTTTCACATTAATTCCAATTGTTGTTTCATTCGGGCTTGCATTTGTTGAATGGGATTTACTTACCCCTGTAAAATATATCGGTTTTTCTAATTTCGTAAAACTTATCCATGATAAGAGTTTCTGGTACTATTTATATAATACTTTTTATTTTATGCTTAGCATACCTTTCGGGATGTTTGCATCACTTGGTCTTGCAATTTTAATAAATCAAAAACTTAAGGGTATAGTGGTTTTTAGGACTATATTTTTCCTGCCGGTAATTTCTTCAATGGTCGCCTGCGCAATCGTATGGAGATGGATTTATAATCCGGATTATGGTTTGCTTAATGCATTCTTAAGCTGGGTGGGAGTCAGAAATCCACCACCTTGGATCGCTTCAACGTCTTGGGCAAAACCAGCACTTATAATTATGGGTATCTGGCAGAGTGCTGGATATAATATGTTATTGTATCTCGCGGCGTTACAGGGTATTCCAGGTGAATTATACGAATCAGCAGGTATAGATGGTGCAACAAAATGGCAACAGTTTTGGTATATTACATGGCCGAGTTTAACTTTTGTTAATTTCTTTATTATTATTATGGGAATTATTAACGGTTTTCAAGCGTTTGGAATACAATATGTTATGACTAACGGCGGTCCTGCGGATTCAACCACTACTATTGTCTATTATATTTATAATCATGCTTTTCAGTGGTTCAATATGGGATATGCATCAGCGGTCGCATGGGCGTTGTTTGCCCTTATGTTCGGATTTACGCTTTTACAGTGGAAATTAGGCAAGCAAAAGGGATAAATATGGAAAGTTTGGAAAGACAACGATCAAGAAAAAGAGCTCGAAAAATAGAATTGTTGCAAAAAGCAATTTCATATATTTTACTTACAGCTATCGGAATATCAATGATTCTTCCATTTGTTTGGATGGTTTCAACATCTTTAAAAGAAGCTGGGGCGGTATTTGCATATCCTCCTGAATGGATACCGAACCCGTTTGTTTTTAGGAATTATTCGGATGCTTGGGAGGCGGTAAGATTTGCCAGGTTATTTTGGAATAGCGTATTTGTTGCCATTTGCACTACGGTGGGACAGGTGATTACTTCATCATTAGCGGCGTATGCATTTGCAAGATTAGATTTTCCTGGTAAGGATAAGTTATTTCTGTGTTATCTTGCTACGATGATGATACCGGGACAGATTACAATGATACCCGTATTTATTCTTTTAAAAGAGCTTAATTGGATAAATACTTATAAGGCGTTGATAATACCGATGATGTTTACGGCTTACGGCACGTTTATGTTAAGACAATTTTTTATGACAATACCAAAAGACTTGGAAGATGCTGCAGTTATGGATGGATGTACTAAATTCGGAATCTATTGGAGAGTGATACTTCCTTTATCAAAACCTGCTTTGGCTACATTAGCTACATTTACATTTTTGGGTAACTGGAATAATTTTATGTGGCCTTTGATTGTTACGAATTCGGAAGAAATGCGTACATTACCTGTAGGATTAGCGGCGTTTCAGGGATTGTATACCACCGATTGGACACTTCTAATGGCGGCATCCGTTATTGTTATTATTCCGGTTCTTATCGTATACATTTTTAACCAGAGATTTTTTACAAAAGGTGTTGTGATGTCGGGTTTGAAAGGCTAAAAAGCATATAAAAGAAAGGGAAGAGCGTATAGCGTATAGAGGTTAGTATTTGGTATTAGTTTTACTAATCTCTAACCTCTAACCCCTAACCTCTGATTTAGTTGTATTATCTTGAAAGCATATCTACAAAATTTATTTCAGATACAGTCCCAGGACTGGAAAAAACTAATACATCTTTCCATATTAAACTTCCAGATTATCGGTACAATCTCTTTTGGAACAATAGTCAGTACCTCGTTGTTTGTCAAGAAAATCGGAGTAGAATATCTTCCTAATATCTACATAGCAAATTCAATAACGATACTTTTTTCTACATTATTCTATCTTACATTAGCTGATAAAGTGGAAAAGTTAAAGCTTTTCAGAAGTATATCTATCGCTTTTGGAATAGTTATCTTAGTAGCACGCGGATTAATTTTTTTTAAACTAACAGTGGTTTATTCCGCACTATATATTATAGCTTATTTAATTTTATGGATATTTTATACTCAGTTCTGGGCTATTGCGGTTGAAGTATGCAATGTAAGGGAAAGCCGGCGGATGTTTTCGTATGTTGTAAGTGTAGGGCTTTTTGGCGGAATAATATCCGGGGTTTTTGCAAGATATGTCGTAAATATTTTTAAAACGGATAATTTACTTATTATTTGGGCACTGTTTTTATTTTTGATAATACGCAGCAGCAAAAAAATACCGCTATCCGAAGAAACCAGTATTATAGGTAATAAAGAAAAAAATAATAAATCATTAGTCCGTAACACAATAGATGATTTAACCGATACTGTAAAATACTTTGTTACAAATCATTTTGTTAAAATTATTGTATTATGTTTTCTCATTTATGGTGTAACGGTATATTTCCTTGATTTTCAATTTAATAGATTAATGAATCTCGCCTATCCCGGACAGGATCAGCTCACTGGATTCTATGGAATTTATTCAGGATGGTTTTACGGAGTTACATTTCTAATTCAGATTTTTTTCACCGCAAGAATAATCAAATGGTTTGGTGTTGTAAATACAATACTTACTTTTCCTATCGTATTAACCGTCGGTTTCAGCGTATTGGCTGTGAAGTTCAACTATATATCAGGTATTTTCGCTAAATTTATAAGGGATATAATAGGTAATTCGTTAGTTGATTCGTCTTATCCGGTATTGTTTACACCGATAAAAGAAAAATATACATCAAAAGCATTAGCACTTATTGAAGGATTTGTTATACCTGCCGGAACGGGAATAGCTGGAGTTCTATTAATAATCCTCAGAGCGTATGATCCTTTATATATTTCGTTGGCAGGCATATTATTGGGATTTATCTGGATATTCTTTACCTTAAAGCTTAAGAAAGCATATCATAATGCTTTTATAGAACATATTTTTTTGGATACTCATAATGATAAATATAAATCAATTGAAGATTTATTGTATTTAAAAAAAGAGACGACTTTTGCAATATTAAAAAAAGCCATTCATGACCCAAACGAGAAATTATCATTATTTGCAATTAAAACACTCGGTAAAATGAAAGATAAAGAAGTTATCAAACCGCTGGAAGAATTATTATCAGATCCAGATTTAGATTCTGTGAAAAAAGCGACGGTAATTGAGGCATTGGGCGAGATAAAAGATTCGTATGCGTTATTTATTATAAGTAAATATTTAAATGATCCCGACGAAAGAGTAAGGGCGAATGCCGTTGAATCATTAGGTAATATCGGCGGGTATAATGTTCTTGAACTAATAGAACCTTGTTTAGAAGATTCAAGTTCAAGGGTAAGAATAAATTCCGCAATACTTTTATGGAAATACGGTGAACATGAAAAAGCTAATAAACTTATTTCAGAGATATTTTCAAGTTCGGACCAGGAAAGTAGGATAAGGGCGACCTATTCAATGAGTCAAATCGCAAATCGAGAAATGCTACCATTTCTTATAGAAGCGTCATATGATAAGGATCCGAGAGTAAGGTTCCAATCAATAGAAGGACTCAGCAAAATCAATGATGATTGGGCTAAAGATGCTCTTATTCAGCTGTTAAAAGACAAAAAAAGTTCGGTTCGTGAAAAGGCGAGAAAGTCTTTAGTTAAGGTGCAAGATATTAACGATAAATTGTTATTAATTCTTGATTCAAAAGATGAAAGTATTAAATATAATGTGGCTTTAGTGCTTGCTGAGAAAGGCGAAAAAAAAGCGGTAAAGCCGGTAATTGACTACTGTGTTGCCCAAATAAAATCAGCATATAAAAATATTATTTATATACAGACACTTTTATCAATTGGAAGTATAACCCCGGGAATAAATTTGTTTGTGGAAACAACATCAGTAAAAAATCAGCAAATAATAGAAAAAGTGCTTAGAATAATAAGTTGTTTAGAGAAATCCGAGGAGATTTCACTGTCTATCAGAAGATTAAAAGACAAAGACGAAAAAATAAAAGCAGGAATTATTGAATTACTAGAGACAACGAATATGGAATATAAGGAAATACTCAAACTGACCATACCCCTTTTAGAAGATATATCGCTTAATGATAAAATAAGAATTGCCGAAGAAAAATTTGGTCTAAAGAAAAAACAATATCAATATAAAGAAATACTGAATGAATTATTTGAAAGTGACGATCAATGGTTGAAAGCTTGTGCAATACGGATAATGGGCGAGATTAAAGAAGATTCTTTTTTAGAAAGGATTATTAAAGAAACAGAAAGTAAAATTGCTTTTATTAAAGAAACCGCGATGGAAGCTGTTATGAAAATAAATCCTATACGAGGTAAGAGGTTGATGGAATTACACAACAAATAGAAGTTTGAAAATAAGTACTGTCAAAAATATTATGACCCCGTTAATAATGTAGCTTATAATAATTGTAATTATTATTTTACGGGGTGAAAAATCATGGTTTTTCAATAATATGCTGGTTTTTGACAGAACGAAAATATATGAGAGGGTAGAAATATGCTAAGTGCGATGGAAAGTCTGATTCACTTAAAAAAAGCGCCGTTATTTGAAAATCTTACGGGTGAAGAACTGTTATCAATTTCAAAAATAGCCCATGAGAAAGAGGTTGAAACGGGTGAAATAATATTTAAGGAGGGTTCGCAACAGTCCGGATTGCATATCATTATATCCGGGAAAGTAGAAATTTCAAGAAATAGTGATAATAATAAAATTGTTCTTGCGGTTTTAGGTATTTCTGAATGTTTCGGTGAATTATCTTTATTTGTAGATACGGCTCATACTGCTACAGCTATGGCTATTGAAAGAACAACCTGTCTGATAATTGACAGGGAACCGTTTCTCGATTTAGTGTATGAACAACCCACGGTTGCAATAGGTATTATCAAGGTATTTTGTAATCGGCTAAGAGCTACTAGTGCGAGATTATAGAAGTGGGTAAAGATTAACGTATAGGGAGTAGTTCATAGTTCATAGTTCATAGTTTAGAGTAATATTTCTATAAAATCTCAACGGTTAATTAGCTCTATTTGCTATCTTTTAAATCTGCGTAATCATTTAAAAAAATCACTATAATCGTATTTCTAAAAACACCTTGACAAAATAGGGAATATTCTTTATAATTTTAGTGGAAGAAGAAATATGATGCAAATTAGTTAAAGCGATAATAGCAAACCCTTCGATTAAACTCAGGGTATATCCCGAGTAAAATGAGGGGGACGCAAAGCCAATATCTATTGTCATATTATAGTGGAATTTATTTACTATTATGTGTATAATAGATGCCGGGTTACCGAACGAGAGACACTCAAGGATGATTTAAATCAGATAGCGGATGATTAACCTATCGGTTATAGTCTGTTGGTTATCTGTTTAAGTCGTGTTAATCCGAGTTTCGGTAATCCCGTTAACTCGTTTTTTTTGTATCCGAAGTTCGGACCCACTGGACCGAACGAGGCTACAACCCCGATGGTTTGATTTCGAACGAAGAGAGAAATCATTCGGGGTAAACAGCGAAGTTCGGTTCAGTGGCGGGTAAGAGAAGAGAATCTAAAGATAAAAAACCAAGAAGGATTTATGAAAATAAAAATCAACCAGAGCGACACATTAAAGGTTAAAGGTCAAGGTTTAAAGCTGTTGACTTTAGGATTTTTTATTTTAACTTTTAATTTTTTACCTTTAACTTGTCTTTTTGCTGCCGCATCCGGTGGTCAACCCGGACAATTTCTTTCCTGGGGTGCCGGAGCAAGAGCGTTGGCGATGGGTAAAGCGTTTGTTGCAATAGCTGACGATGCAACTGCGACTTATTGGAATCCTGCCGGGCTTACACAGTTGGAAAGAAAAGAATTTGACGGTCTTTATGCTAAACTATGGTATGATACGACATATAGTTTTATTTCATATGCGCATCCTACCACAAAATTAGGTGTTTTTGGTATTTCACTTACTTCTCTATCATCTGAAAAATTTGAAAAAGTGGCAATTGAACGGAATTCTGATAGTGATGTTGTTGATTTTAAAACGCTTGGCTATTTTAAAGATTCTCAGACGGCATTCTCAGGTTCGTTTGCAAGAGATATTTCAAAAAAGGTTACATTTGGGGCAAGCGCAAAATATGTGTCACATGCTATTGATATTTATAATGTTTCATTTTTAACTACGGATGTGGCACTTTTAATAAAAGATATGTATCCGAAGTTCAAATTTGCAGTTAATGTACAAAATTTAATATCATTGAAATTAGGGGAAACAGATGATGAATTTCCGATTATTTTAAAGTTAGGTACCGCGTACAAAGCATTAAAAGATAAATTGACTGTTGCACTTGATATAGATAAAGGTATGAGGTCAAATATTAATTATCATATTGGCGCAGAATACTGGGCGATAGATTTTATTGCGGCAAGATTCGGATTTGATATCGGTGATGACGGTATTAGAGAAACAACTGCAGGCTTGGGTGGTAAGTATAAAGATTATGCACTTGATTTAGCGATGGCTTTTCATGATTTAGGTTCATCAACAAGAGTTTCAGCAAGTTGGAAATTTGGCAGGTCTTCCAAAACCGGTAAATTTGAAGAAATGGCAAGATACTTTAAAGAAGGTATGGAAGCATATAAAATCGGAGAGTATCTTGTTGCTATGGATCGTCTTTCAAAAGCATATGGTATTGATCCTACAAATGATGATTTAGCCCGCGCAATTCCGAGAATTCAGGTAGTATCAGGGTGGGTTGAAGCGGAGAAAGGAGCAAGTACGGAATCTGAAGCTATCAGAACTGGTATAGCTTATTATATTGAAGGAGATGTTAATAATTCTGTTATGGCATTAAGACATGCATATTCCTTACAACCTCAACATGAAAAATTACGCAGGTTATTAAACGATATTGAAAAAGAAGCAGGACAATCTCTTACTCCAATTTCAGGAACAAAACTCACGACTGCACCTGCACTTAGTCTGGTTGAGCAAAAACAAGAAAGGGCGAGAGATTTCTTCGGTAAGAAACAATATGATGCAGCTATCAATGAATGTCAGGAAATACTTATTATTGATCCTAAGAATGTTTTGGCATTAAAGAGAATGGGTTCTTGCTATTATCAGATGGGATTAAAAGAAAAAGCTATCACAACATGGAAAAAAGTTCTTGAAATAGATCCGACAGATAAAGATGTCTTGGATATATTAAAAATGTTTGAAGGGGAAACTAAATGAAAATAGTCAATAATTTCAAATTAGTGGTTAAAGATGGTAGTATTTTTTTATTTTTTATTTTAACTTTTAACCTTTTACTTTTAACTTGTCTTTATTCTGCCGATGATAACTATCCCACAATTCTTCAGGAAAAGATGAAGATAGAAAAAGAATATGAAAAAAGGATTTCTGAGATAATTGAAAAAATTGCAGGACCCGATAAAGCGGTAGTTTCCGTGACAGTTGAATTGAGACTTGCTAAACAATCCGTATCGGCTTCTAAAAGTGAAGGGAAATCTGAAAACACATCTCCTTTTTCCGGTTCACGACCAAAATCAAAAATATTGCCTGGTTTTGAAGAAGAAATTCCTTTGTCGGGACAACAACAGGGAGGTGGCGGTGAAGGGAAAGCATCGGGTACTACTCAAAAAATTGAACAAACTGTAATACCGACTGTGATTAACGCTATTAAGGTTACAATTCTGCTTGCCCAGGGTGTACCCGAGGATAAAGAGTTAGTTATCAAAGAAGCAATTACACAATCCATCGGAGGTGATGTAGGTAATAAATCCAAATTTGAACTTATAGTTAAAAAAGCAGCATTTTCATCACAAGCTTCTAATTTTTGGACTCCGTTTTTAAAACCTTCAGCATTAATTCCTCTTGTATTAGGCTTAATATTTCTGATAATTATAATAGGACCGCTTCAGAATGTGCTTCAATCATTTGCGGCAGCTATCAGAGAAGGCAGAAAAGGTGGAGGCGAATTTACCGTATTGCAGAAAACGGAATCTAAAGGTGAAACGAGTGGAAGTGGGGGTGGCGGTGGGGGTGGCGGTGGTATTGGTGTAGGCGCCGGAGGCGAAGCCGGTACAGTCACATTAAAAGAAGGTGAAAATGAAAAAAGAAAAAACAGGGAAAAGCCGTTTGAATATATAAATAAGGACAATTTGAAAAATCTTCTTTATCTTATACAGGAAGAAACTCCCGAAGCAATTGCTGTTATAGTTACATATCTTGAACCTGAACTTTCTGCTTCTATAATTGATTCTATATCTTCGGATGTGCAGATGCAGGTTGCTCTTTGCTTAGTCAATGTAAGACTTACATCTGAAGAAGATGTATCTAAGATTCACGATAGTATTAAGAAAAAAATTGATTTCCTTGTAGGCGGCATAGATGCGTTTATCAAGATAATTGAACAGGTTGACAATAGGGTAAGAAAAGAAATGTTGGATGCTTTAGAAAAACAATCTCCTCGTCTTGCAAAAAGAGTGAAAGAAAGCATATTTATGTTCGAGGATTTGGCTAATCTTCCGGACCTTACGGTTCAGTTTATATTACGAGAGGTAAAAATGGACCAATTAGCGGTTGCACTAAAAGGTCCAAACGCTGATATTGTTATGCAAAAAGTAATGACTAATATGTCGGAAGGCGGACGGTTACTGTTAAAAGAAGAAATGGATTTTGGGCGTCCGGTTACACAACAACAAATAGAAGAAATACAGCGCGAAATAGAAAAAACAGTACAAAAAATGGAAAAAGAAAGGAAGATCGTTATTAAAAAAGAGGAAACTGCTGATGGTAGAAAAGGTATAGAGATTGAAGGACGGCTTCAGAAACTTGACATCGGGGATGAATATAAGTCCCAACAAACACAGCAACAAACCGGTCAACCGCAAACTCAACGTCCCGGTGAATCGCCGCAAAGAGCGATTGAATACTATAATGCGGGTATAACAGCGTATTCTTCAAGTAAACTTGATGATGCTATACATTTTTTTCAGCGTTCTGTAGAATATAATCAAAATTTCTGGCAGGCATGGCAGTATTTAGGGAGCTGTTTGTATTCAAAAGGCAGAATAGAGGAAGCTTTAAAAGCATATGAAAAATCTTTATCAATAAATTCGTCAAATACTCAGCTTAGGGATTGGCTGAATTCGGAAAAGCAAAAAAGAATTTCTTCAAAATAATAAGAAAAGGAAACATCGCCTTTTAAACAAGCCTGCCTATGTTTTGGTGAATTACGGCGTGGCAATGGAGGAAAAATGAGCGAAGAAAAAAAAGATAATTCAAATGGTCCTTTGCCGCCGCTTCCCGGTAATTTACCGACACTACCTCAACATATACCAGATCTTCCCCAAGACATTCAAAATGAACCGTCATTAGAATCGCCTCAAAATACTTCTTTAGTTACTTCAAATACCGATTATGAAATGAAGTTTCAAGGAATGGAACAAACAAGAAATAATTTGGTTAAGATGCTTGAGGAAATTCAGAAAAATCATGAAATAGAACGACAGATGTGGGAAGAAAAGGCAACTTTTTTGAATAGGGATTCACAATCATTATTAGATGAATTTGCAACTCGTCAATTAAAAGAAGAAGAAGAAAGAGCAAAAAGAGATGCCGAGATGCATACGGAAAAATTAAAACTTGAAATGTCATTAAAAGAGCTTGAAACAAAATTAGAAGAAGCACGGGAAAAGGTGTTTCTCCAGGCGTTAAAATCAAAAGAAGAAGAAGTTACAACCATGAAACTTGAAACTGCAATGAAAGATGTACAATTAAAAAATATTCGTGCTAATGCTGAAAGGGAAATTGAGGCAATTAAAATAAAGATGGAAGCAAATCTTTCGGATAAGGTTTTATCATTACAAAAGCAGTATGAAGAAAAACTTACTGATGTTTATTTTAAATCATCACAAAAAGAAAAAGACCTTACCGGGAAAATTGAGAATCTCCAATCCGAAAAGGAAGCGCTTATAAAACATGCGGAATTTGAAAAAGATCGCTTAACACGGGAATATGCGGATAAAATGATTAAGAAACAGAATGAAATAAATCTGCTTACCTCGAAAATAGAACACGAAAAGGAAAACTTTAATAAAAATATCTCTGTTCTTCAAAATGAACTTACATCCGCAAAAGCAAAGTTACTGTTAGATGTTGCTAATATTAAGTCAGAATATGAAAATAAATTAAATCAAGCTAAAACGACGCTTTCTACTTTGGAAGGTAAAATTGAAACTATGAGTTCCCAGATTGAATCTGAGAAAAAAATAGCTTCAGAAAAAATGAAATTCAAAGATGATGAAATAGCAGCACTTAGGAAACAATTTTCAGAAAGAGAAGAATTGCTGAAAACAGAATTTGAAAAACAATCAGTTCAGAACGTAAATGACAAAAATCGGATTGAGGCAGAATTAAGGCGGAATGTAGAAAGAATCGGCGAAGAATATAACCAAAAAATAAATATTATACAAAATGAAAAGAAAGCGATAGAACAGGGAATAGTTTTAAAAAAAGCGGAATTTGAAAAAAATCTTAGAGAGAAGGTTGAAGAATTAAGAAAAGAATACGAGGTTAAACTAAGCTTGAAGGATGTGCATCAACAAAAAGTTGAACATGAATTAAATAATAAAATAACCGAATTGAATAATAATTATCAAAGGGATATCGAGAGATTGAAAGGGGAGATTAATCAACAAAACCAGTTTTTGTCAAATGAGAAAGTAAGATATGTAAAATCAATTTCAGAAAAAGATATGGAGATTATTTCAATTAAAGCTTCTTTACAGGACGAACTTAAGAGACAAAAGGAAATTTATGAAGAAAGCTTGATAGAAAAAGAAGAGGAAATATCTGTTATTACTGCGGATTACGAAAAGAAAGAATTAACAATACGCGCACAATACGAAAAAAATATTGCGGATGCTCTAAGCGAAAATGTAAAAATGGAGATGAAGTTTAGAAATGAAATAGAAATATTGAATAATGAATATACAAGGCGGTTGTCAATATCGTTGGATGAAAAAAATAAGATTGAACAAGATTTTAGAGGTCGCATTGAACTTATTGAAAAGGAACATCTTAAAGAAATTGATTTATTAAAGGAGAAATATGAACAGGAGAATGAAAAACAAGGGCAGGAATATAAACAGAAAATTGAAGAATTGAGTAATTCCAAAAAAGAATTAGAGAAAGATTCCCAGATTGCTATTGAGAAAAAAATAAATGAATTTGAAAAAAATGTAAATTTAAGGGACGCTGAATGGAAACAAAAAATCGAAAGCATTAAAAATGAATATGATGTAAAAATTAAACAATATGAATCTGAGCGGGTTTTATTGCAACAGGAATCCAAAAATAGAATCGAGAGCATAGAAAGAAACTGGGCTGATAAATTGCTGTCGGAAAAGATGCATCTTGAAGAAAAAATTGCAAATATAACAAAGGAGCATCAAAGTAGAAAAAGTGAATTAGAAAGGAATTTGGATGAAAAAGAGAATATTTCCAAAGCAAAATTATCAGAACTTGAAAAAGATTATAAAAACAAAATAACGCAAATAGAACTTGAAAAAAGAAACTTGGAACAGGAGATAAAAGTAAGTGCTGAGAGATTAAATAATAATTGGGCAAGCAAATTAGACTTAGAAAAAACGCGGCTTGAAAATAAAATAGCAGAAATTACATCCGAATTAAGATTAAAAAACGACAGGTGGAAAGAGGAAAGCGATAAATATATCGCATTAATATCAAATAAGGAACAGGAAATATCATTACTTAAGAGCAATTATGAAAATAGAGTTTCTGAAATGATTAAAAATGAAAATAATTTGAAGATGATGATAGATAGATTGTCAAATGATCTTTTAAATGAACGGGAGAGATTTTCAAAAGAATTGTCTGCAAAGGTAAATGAATTTGAGAAAGAGAAAATAGATTTAAACACAAAAAAAGAAATGGAAATATCAAGTATAGAAAAAATACATCAAGCAGAGTTAAGAGCCATTACTGTTGAAAGTGAAGAAAAAGTATTGGCATTAAGAAATGAGATTAACGTTTTAAAAAATGAAACAGATGCAATTAGAAATAGATGGATGGAAGAGAAAAAGGAATGGATTGATACTATTGCAAAAAAGAATGAATATTCATCGGAAGAAACAAAAAAAATAATGTTCAAGAAAGCCGAGCTGGAAGCGTTGGAGTACAAACTTAAAAGTAACGAAAATATGCTCACAGAACGGATAAATACCGAGAAACGTAGATTTGATGAAATGATTGATGCTAAGAACAGACAAATAAGTACATTAAGAAAACAAATGGAAGAGGCAGAAGCAGAAATGGAGAATAAGTTAAAGCAGACAGCTCAAAGTAGCATCGCCGATAAAAATGTATTAAGGGAAAAAGAAAAAGAAATTGAAGTATTAAAAAATGCCGTTAAGCAATTGGGAGTAATTAAAGAGCAATTTAACCGCGATATTTTAATGGTTAATGCGGAAAGCAAAAAAAAGGATGATAAGATATTATTAATTCAACAAGATATGGAATTAAGAATGAATAAGCAAAAAGGTGATATAGAGTCGGAATTTTCAAAAAAAATGAAGGATATAGAGGTAAAATACAATAATGAAAAAGAGGCTATAGAAAAAATGCTTATAGAAACAAAAAAACAGCATTTTATTGAAATTCAAGAATTAAATAAAGAAATTGAAATGTTAAATGAAAATTTAAAAAGTAAAGAAGAGATTGTCCAACAAAACATAGATAAAGATAATTTTAATGCCGGCAATGTTAATGATAATAAGAAAGAAAATAAGGATTCTATATTAACAAGATTTTGGGATTGGTTAAATTCACCTGTATAAAGATATGAACAAATATATTATCAATGTAATTTCTAAAGTTCTATTATTGTTTGTTTTATTTAATATTCCTATTATTTATGCAGCAGAGCCAACGCCTGCTGTACCGCCTGGTGGTATATCTGATTTGACTGCATTATCCGGTAATAATGAAGGTGAAGTTATTCTTATATGGACAGCTCCCGGTGATGATGGTGATGATCCATTAGGTACTGTTTCAGGATACTCAGTAAGATATGCAGAAGTCCAAATAAATGATATAACAGATTTTAATGATTTTTCTGTTAAAAATGTTAAGATATATTCGCACAATTGGACAGATTTTGTAAATGGAGGTCAAGTAGAAACAAGGACATTGGTTTCTTTAACTAATTATAACGGGCGGAGACTTTATTTTGCATTAAGAGCATCTGATGAGGTTCCTAACAGCGGTACTTGGAGTACTTTAGATGGCACTATTAACATCAACAATTCCTGTCTTGTAAAGTTAATTCCTCCCTCACCGGTAAATAATCTGTCAATATCTGCAGGTTACAAAACAATAACGGTTAACTGGACATCACCTGGCGATGATGGTGATGTAGGAGATATAACAAATGGTGCATTTGAAATAAGATGTTCATTATCTGGAAATATAACGAGTGAATCAGAATGGGATACCGCTTCCTCTGGCTATCCGTATAGAATTTTAGTTACATCATCTATGATAGCGGGTTCAAATCAAAGTTATACATTAACAGGATTATTTTTAGGTTCAACATACTATTTTGCTATAAAAATCAGGGATGAAAACGAAAATGGATGGTCTGATATTGATATAACATCACCAAAAGCATCAAG
>Ga0156821_1097_pt1 | contig 14199 bp, 14 predicted proteins | sample RifOxyD2_FD_112121 | JGI IMG/M metagenome (GOLD analysis project Ga0156821, IMG submission 112121) | Elusimicrobia bacterium RIFOXYD2_FULL_34_30 | reverse complement strand
GCTACAGGGGCGCAAGAGGCAACCTATAACTTATAGCTGATAACATATGGCTAATAACTTATTACTAAAAATCTTTTAAATATCTGTGCAATCGGTTTTAATAATCTGTGTAATCTTTCTTTCTTAATATTTTATCAAAGATGTTATTTCATAACCCTTTAATTTATCATAAGGATTGAGAAAAGAAAGTTCTATTAAAAAACAGATGCCAACTATTTTTCCACCAAGTCTTTCAATTAAAGAACATACCGCTTTTGCAGTCCCTCCGGTAGCTAAAACGTCATCTACAATTAAAACCTGATCGTTCGGTTTAATTGCATCTTCATGAATTTCAATGACATCTGTTCCGTATTCAAGTTGATATTCTTCTTTAATGGTTTTGTACGGAAGTTTACCTTTTTTTCTTAACGGAACAAAACCACAATTTAGTTTCATTGCAAGTGCAGAACCGAAAATAAAACCTCGTGCTTCCATTGAAACAATTTTATCGATATGCTTATCTTTATATTTTTTTGCCATATTATTTATTGAAGCTTTAAAACCTTTGGCATCACCCAATAAAGGAGTAATATCCTTGAATATTATTCCTTGTTTCGGAAAATCAGGTACATCCCGAATTAACTTTTTGAGATTCATTTCAACTTCCTCCTTTTTTACTGTATTCTGTTTACTGTATACTGTATACTGTGTGCTGTAGTAATCACATTTCATCTTTTTCAAGGAATTTTAGTTTCATTACCGCTTGTTTTATTTTTTCAGAAGCTCTTTCCTCAATTTGTCTGATACGCTCTCTCGTTAATCTCATTCTTTTTCCGGTTGCTTCAAGCGTATGGGGAATTTCACTCATTAAGCCAAATCGCATGGATATAACTTTAATTTCTTTCGGTGAAAGATTTTTCAGTACTGTTTCAATTTGTTTTGTCATTTTCAGATATTTTATAATAACGGTCGGATCATCCTTGCCACCGTCGGATAATATATCTGATAATGAGACCCCCTCATCTTCATCTATCTTCATATCAAGTGATGCTAATGATTTTGATACTTCTAAATTTTCAAGCAGGCTCAAAATATCGTCCGGTGATAGTTTTAGTTTTCTTGCTATTTCTTTTGGTGTAGGGTTTCTTCCGAATTTTTGTTTCATACGCTCAAATTCACTGAGCCATTTTCTTAAGCGAGCCATTACATGTTCCGGAATACGGATTGTTTTTAATTGTAAAGAAACATAACGGGATATATGTTGAACTATCCAAAAGGTAGCATATGTAGAAAAATAATATCCTTTTCTAATATCAAATTTTTCAACAGCTTTCATTAAACCGAGGTTGCCTTCTTCTATCAAGTCCAAAAAAGGTATGCCGGGTTTATAATATCTTCTTGCGATAGGTATAACAAGACGCAGATTTCCTTCAATCATTCTTTTTTTGGCGAATTTATCACCTTTTAAAATTCTGGGAATAAGGACCTCAACTTCTCTTTTAGCGATTTTTGGAATCTTTTTGATTGTTTGAAAATACAACTTTACCGGATCCAATACATCCATAAGATGATGCTCCTTGAACCAAAATTTGCATTAGAAGTTGAATATCGGTAGATGCAAAATTTTGGGTGACCTCGCCAGATTGATTAAATCTTTACAAGATTTAATCAGGCGACCCTTCGGGCAGATTTTACACCTGCCGGCTGGCAGGGCAAAACATGGGTCAAAATGTTATTTTAAAATCAGAATAATCCGTCTTTTCAATTTTTGTTTTGGATACTTTGATATCATTAATTATCGCATATGAATGTTTCGTTTGCAGTGTGTTTACAAAATCTTCTAAAAAAATTTCTTCGCCTTCAGCTAATATTTCTACATCGCTATTATCAAGATTCCTAACCCAACCTGTTATTTTGATTTTCCTTGCTTCACGCTCAACAAAATATCTATAGCCTATTCCTTGCACCTGACCGCTTACCATTATATGATAACTGAACATAAAAAACCAATTAAAAGTTTAAATTTAAATTAAAATTAAATCTTTATGTCTTTATTTCCATTTATACTTTTTATTTTAACTTGCCTTAATTTCCATTTATACTTTTTATTTTGACTTGACTTTTATATATCGGGGCGACTGGACTTGAACCAGCGGCCTTACGGTCCCGAACCGTACGCTCTAGCCAACTGAGCTACGCCCCGAAATTATTACGGGTAATCAATTTTTTTAAAAGAATTGATTATTTGGAAATTTTTTCGGGGTGACAGGAATTGAACCTGCGACCACTCGCACCCCAAGCGAGTGCCCTACCACTGGGCCACACCCCGAAAATCATTCGGCAATCAATTTTCTTTGACACGTTCAGCCAGCCGCCCTGCTGGCTTCGCTCTAATCGTCGCTCCTGAATGTTAATGTCGCTCCTCAAGGGTCTTCAGAAAATTATTGCCGCATTTTATATAATTAATTTTGGGGTGATCCCGATGTATCGGGACGACCACTCGCACCCCAAGCGAACAAAGTGAGTGCCCTACCACTGGGCCACACCCCGAAAAATTTTTGTTTACGAAAAAATTTTAGTACTTAGTAATTTGTAATTAGTATTTAGGGTTTAAATAACATCATGTTTTTTATACAAAAATTTATCTCTAACTACAAACTACTCACACTAATTACAAGTATCTATTTCCATTTATACTTTTAATTTATACTTACAGTTTATATATTTTATGTAAATTATGCTGTTTGTCAATACTGAATTTTATTAAGATTGATTTTAGTCAGTTATTCCGTATCTTCCAATTAAAGGTACAAACGATACTCCCCCAAGACTTTTTATTTTCAGTTCATTATTTATTTTATCTGCAACTATCAGATTTTGCATATATCTATCACCAACAGGCATTACCATTCTGCCACCTTCGGCAAGTTGCTCTTTAAATGCCGGTGGAATATTTTCTCCTGCTGCAGTTACTATTATTCTATCATAGGGTGCAAAATCTTTTAAGCCTTCGGTTCCGTCAGAATTGGAAAAAAAAATATTTTTATAACCCAGTTCTAAAAGTAAATTTTTCGATTTTTCAAAAAGCTGAGGTATTCTTTCAACTGAATAAACTTCTTTTGATAATTCTGATAAAACGGCAGTTTGATAACCGGAGCCAGTTCCGATTTCTAAAACCTTTTCATTTCCCTTAAGAGACAATAATTCTGTCATAAGGGCGACAATGTATGGTTGAGATATTGTTTGATTTTGTCCAATAACTATCGGATGGTCATCATATGCTTCATCCCAGAGATTTATGTCAATGAACTTTTCTCGCGGTATTTTTCTTAAAGTTTCAATAACTCTTTTATCTGAAATACCCCGGGCAATGATCTGTGTTTCAACCATTCTGTATCTTAAATTTTTGAAATCAATCATTTCAGTAATTCAGTAATTGCTTTAAGCTCTTTTTTGACAGTATTTAAAATTTCTATGCTTTCAGTATCTCTTCCAAAACTAAATTCACTCTGTTTTTTTCTTTTTCTTTTTTCTTCTATAAGATACTTTTTAGCTCCACCGATTGTGAATCCTTTGGTATATAATAATTCTTTTATTTTAAAAATTAGTTGTATATCGTTTTTTGTATATTTTCTTTGTCCTGATGTTCGTCTGGCAGGTCTGAGTATTCTAAATTCCTGTTCCCAATAACGAAGAATATAAGGTTTTACGCCAGTTGTTTTTTCAACATCGCCGATTGAATAAAAACTTTTTTCAACCAATTCCATTTTTAATCCTCTAAAGGTGTTTCTGACGGTTTGAATCTTATAACTCTTTTAGGTGTTATTTTCATTATTTCTCTCGTCTGTGGATTTCGGACTCTTCTTTCTTTGCGCATTTTTACATATAATGTGCCAATACCTTTTAAATGGACTTTGTCTCCTCTAAAGAGTGCCTTTTTAGAAGATGTTAGAAATTCCTCAAATGCATCCTTAGCTTCTTTTATGCAACAGGTTTTTCGCGCCATTACTTCGATAATTTCCCTTTTATCCATCTTCATAGCTCCAAGCACTATCGTGCTATCCCACAATCGCGCCAATCACCATTTTTTATTATTCTGGTTTTTTATCTCTCGTCATAAGCGTTGTAATTGCTTTTTTTGGATCCTTATGTTTAAATATAATATTATACACTTCATTTGTAATAGGCATTTCAATATTAAATTTTTTTGCTAACCTCATTACAGCTTTTGTTGTATATACTCCCTCAACGGTCATTCCAATTTTCTTTATAGCAGCATTTGTTTTTAAACCTTTACCGATTAACTCACCGAAACTTTCATTTCTCGAATTTTGTGAAAAAGAAGTCATAACTAAATCACCTAAACCGGATAATCCAGAAAAGGTTTCTCTTTTGGCGCCGAGTTTTATTCCTATTGATGTTATCTCAACAAGTCCACGGGTTACAATTGCAGCAAGCGAGTTGTCTCCTAAACCCATTCCTTTAGCGATACCGCATGCGATTGCTATTATATTTTTTAATGAGCCCCCGGCACCGACGCCTATTATATCGGTATTAGTATATATTCGTAAGTTAGCTGAAGAAAAACATTCTTGAACGATTTTGGATACTTTTTTTTCTCCTGCAGCAACAATTGCCGTAGGAAATCCTTTTGCAACTTCTATAGCAAAACTGGGTCCGGATAAAACTACAACATTTTTTGTTTTTAATTCTTTCATTACAATAGAAGAAAGAAGTTCTCCTGTTTTAATTTCTATGCCTTTACTTGCTATAACGAAAATTTGGTTTTTATTTGAATATCTGCATATTTCTTTTAACGTAGAGCGTATCGCCTGTGAAGGTACTGTTAGTAACAATATTTCAGCATTTTTTACGGTTTCACGAATATTATCTATTAAAAATATTTTTTTACTTAACTTTACATGAGGAAAAAACATTGGATACCTATATTTTTTTAAATAATTTAGATGAGTTTCATCAAATTCCCATAAAGATACTTCATGAGAATTTTTATATAAATACTGGGACAGGGTTGTACCCCATGCACCGCCGCCAAATACTGATATTTTCACTTAATTCTCCGTTCCTTTGATGATTTTCGTAATATTTGATTTATGTCTTATTATTATAACAACAGCTAAAATTATTGATATATATTTAATTATTAATTGCTCTTTCAGTATAAATAGAACAATTGGCAGTGTTATTGCAGCCGATATTGAGCCAAGAGCAACCAATTTTGTTATGAATAAAACAATAACAAAAACTGTCAATGAAATAATAGCAGCAAGCGGATTTAGTCCAAAAAATACTCCCAAACTGGTTGCAACTCCTTTGCCACCTCTAAAACTTAAAAATGGAGTCCATATATGACCTAAAATAGCAAGGAAACCAGAAATAACTGGAATATATGAACCCGCATCAGAAAACAATTTGATACTGATGAATACGGGAAAAAAGCCTTTAGAAAAATCAAAAATAAATGTTATTATTCCCGGCAGTTTCCCGAGTACTCGCCAAACGTTGGTTGCCCCAGGATTGTGGCTGCCGTATTTTCTTATATCAATATTATAAAAAATTTTAGATATTAAATATGCCGTGGGAATGGAACCTAACAAAAATGATATGAGAAGAAACAAAAGAATCATTTTTTTTCAATCTCCCGTACACCTGGGATAATATATGTGAATATTGAAGTAATAATTGAAATAAGCATTAAGTACATAATTGGGATTAAAATATTTTTTGGTGTGTTTAGTAAAATAAGTAAAACAACGGACATTTCTAATACAGTAGAAATCTTTCCAAAAATTGTTGGTGATACTTTTGAATTCCTTATAATATGATATCGTAATCCCCAACCTAAAAAAACAATGAAATCCTTTGTAATTACAACAACTAATATCCAGACCGGTATTTTATTTAAAATAGTGAGAACTATAAAGGAACTTATCAACAGTAATTTATCAGCTAAAGGATCTAAAAAGGAACCTAATTTTGTCCGTTCACCCCGCATTCTTGCAAATAAACCATCAAGAAAATCCGTTAAAATACAAAAAGAAAATATAGAAATTGATAACCATTTATTATTAGCCAATAAAGAAAGAATAAAAACAGGGACTAATATAATTCTTGCAATAGTTAAATCATTAGATAATGTGAAGTATTTCATTGAATATTTACCTCGTATTTTTACTATTCAGATTCAATTTTTTTTTTGTTTGTTCCCAATTTTTTTCATCAATCATAATTGTTAACTTCACAAAATTTTTATACGGCAAATAATTTATAATTCTACCGACCGATTTTATCCTGTCAACAATCGATAATTTACTAAAAGGTATTATTAATTTTCTATATTTCATATTACCTTCAAGTTTTTTATCAATGATATTGAGCAAATCTAAAACTTTATCACCTTTAGATGCAGAGATACATAGACAGTTACTTTGATAAAATTTATTTTTAATCAAATCGCATTTGTTGTAAACATTTATTATAGGTATCTTATCTGCTTCAATATCTTTTAATACGCCCAACACAACCTTTTCGGCATTCCTGTAATTTGGATTTGTAGCATCAATAAGGTGTATAATTAAATCGGAGTGTGTAATTTCTTCTATAGTTGATTTAAATGCCGCAATCAACTGATGCGGAAGTTTTTTAATAAAACCGACCGTATCCGTAAAAAGAACTATTTTTCCGCTTGGTAGCTTGACTTTTCTGGTAGTCGTATCTAAAGTTGCAAACAGTTTGTTATCTGCATATACGGAATTTTTTTTAGTAAGATAATTTAAAAGCGTTGATTTGCCTACATTTGTATATCCGACCAAGGACACTACCGGAATAGGTACTTCTTCCCTTTTAGCCCTCTGCACAGTGCGGTGATATTTGATTTTTTCAATTTCTTTTTTAAGGTATGCAATCCTATCGCGGATTCTTCTTCTGTCAATTTCAATTCTTCTTTCTCCCGCACCGCCGCGTACCCCGATATTGCCAACCTGTTGTGATAGTATACCTGTTCTACCTATCAATCTTGGCAACTGATAATATTTATCGGCGAGTTCTATCTGCAGTTTTGCTTCCTGGGTTCTTGCTCGCTGGGCAAAAATATCAAGAATCAGTTGCGTTCTGTCTATGATTTTAGCGGGGATTATATCCTCAAGATTTTTTTGCTGAGCGGGAGTTAAATTATCGTCGAAAATTACGATACCGATATTTTCTTTAATGCAAATTTTCTCTATTTCAAAGACCTTACCCTTACCGATAAAAAATTTATGGTCGGGTTTATCTTTTTTTTGAATTATTGTTTGTATTGTTTTAGCACCTTTCGTATCAGCGAGCTGGCTTAATTCTTCAAGAGATTCATCAATTGAAAAATCTTTATTATTCGCTAAATCAACACCGATTAAAAGTGCTCTTTTTATGTCGCTCACTCGTGTAAAGTATATCAGATTTTTGTATATAATTCAATATTTTTCTTAGCGGATTTTTACAAGCATCAATCCAAATAACACGCTTATCTTTTTTAAACCATGTTAACTGCCTTTTTGCATATTTCCTGGTATTTTGCTTTAATAATTCAATTGCAGTTTCTTTTGTATGAGTACCTGTTAAATATCCTATAATTTCCTTGTATCCTATAGTGGATTGAAGGATTGGATTTTTATACGAAAATTCATTTACAATTTTTTTTGTCTCGTTTATCAAGCCTTTATTAATCATCATATCAACACGTTTATTAATGTTTCGATATAATTGTTTTCTATCCATATTGAGGCAGAATATCAGGAAATCATATTTAGGTTTATTTGTAATTTTTTTAAGTGCCGAATATTTTTTCCCGGTAAGCAGGCATATTTCAACGGCTCTAATAACACGTACAGGATTTTTTTTATCTATCATTTTTGCTGTTTCAGGATCCAGTTTTTTCAGTTTCCTAAATAGAAAATCAAGTCCATGCTTTTTAAAAATATTTAAAATGCTATTTCTTATTTTTTTATTGCCTTTTATATCTATCAGTCCGTCTATTAGAGATTTTATATACAGGCCGGTGCCGCCTACAATAACTGGGATTTTTTTGCGATTCAAGATATTTTCAATTTTATTATTAGATAGTCTTACGAAATCCCCTGCATTGAATTGTTGTTTAGAATTTATGTAAGCAATATTGATAAGGTGATGTTTAACGGAACTTAACTGTTTTTTTGTAGGTTTATTGGTTCCGATATTCAACTTTTTATATAATTGGCGTGAATCGGCAGAAATTATCTCACCATTGATATTTTTAGCTAATTTTATTGCAACATCTGTTTTTCCTGTTGCCGTAGGACCTGAGATTATAATAATTTTCTTCATTTGCGTAGAAATTTTTTATCTAATTCGTTTTTTGATATTTTAGTAAGGGTAGGTCTGCCATGGGGGCAGGTATACGGGTTAGAGCATTTGAATAAATCTTCAATAAGTATCTTTATTTCCGGTTCCATAAGTCTGTCGCCGGATTTTACGGCAGTTTTACAGGCAGTTTTCATTATGCTTTCCAATACGTTTGTTGAATCGCTGATTTTACCGATTTTTTTTTGATTGATTATTTCCGTTATTATAGCTATCGGCGATCCGTTATTTATCAATGCAGGTATTGATTTGATTATGAATGAATTAATGCCGAATTCTTCAATTTCAAATCCCAATTTTTCCAGACTGGTTCTTAGTTCCTGTAAAATGCTGAATTCCTTAGGTGAAAGGTTAATATTTACCGGAATAAGCAGATTTTGAATTTCCAGCGTTTTATCGGCCATGTTCTTTTTAATCTTTTCATAAAGGACCTTTTCCTGTGCTGCATGCTGGTCTATTATTAAAAGCTCATCATTTTCTTCCGCCAAAATATATAACTCAAAAATTCTTCCGGAATATTTAATTTGCGCACTTAAACTTTTTTCGGTTCCCGGTGTTGTCGGATGCGTAACGGTAAATTCTCGCGCGGTATATTTGTCATACGGAGTATACGGAGTATGCGGAGAAGAGAAATGCTCGGAAGTTTTGGATTCTACGTTAGCGTATAAGCTAGCGTAATTTTCACTTTTAGTTTCAATTCTTGGTATAACTTCTTTTGTTAAAAGTCTTGAGCGAATCAGATTTAAAACTGTCGAATATATCGGTCCTTCATCCTTAAATTTTATTTCTCTTTTTGTCGGATGGACGTTAACGTCTATGGATTCCGGTTTTATATTAAACAGTAAAAAAATTGCAGGATTCTCTTTCTTTCTTAAAAATTCGTTATAACCGTTTAAAACAGCGCTGATAACAATTTTTGAATTTACAGGTCTTTTATTAATAAACATAAAAACGCGATTTCTGCTTACATAGGTTTTTTCCGGCTTGCTTATAAATCCTGAAATAGAAATCTGCTCATGAGCAAAATTTACATCAAGGAGTTCGTCCAAAAACTCATTTCCGAAAATCTGGGCAAGGCGAATCTGTAAATTATTTGCAGGCGGATAATTGAAAAGTTCTTTGCCGTCCGAAATCATTCTAAACGACACATTAAAATTGGCTACGGCGTATTCGGTTATAAGAGAAATAATTTTATTTTTCTCCGTATTTTCCGATTTTAGAAATTTTAAACGGGCGGGCACATTAAAAAAAATATTTTTTACTTCTATGTTTGTCCCTTCAGGACAACCGGTTTCTTTTGAATTTATTATTTTGCCATCTGCGACTTCCAAATAGAAACCAATTTCCGAATCTTCCGTCTTGGTTGTAATCTTTAAATTAGATACTGAGGCAATTGAAGGTAATGCCTCGCCTCTGAATCCCAAAGTATTAATATTTTCCAAATCGTTTATATTTGATATTTTGCTTGTAGAATGTCTTTCAATCGACAGGTTTACATCATCTTTTGACATTCCGCACCCGTTATCTGTAACGGATATTAATTCTTTGCCGCTTTTTTTGATTTCAACAGTAATATATTTTGCTCCGGCATCTAAAGAGTTCTCTATAAGTTCTTTTGCTACGGAGGCAGGTCTCTCTATCACTTCACCGGCAGCAATTTTATTTACTAAATCTGGAGGTAAAATTCTTATTTTACTCATTACTTTTTCTTTTCAAAGAAATGACAATGCGCATAGTAACTGCAATCTTTTTTACATGCATTTTTCTCGCCTGTCAAAAGCCTTGTCCTGCAAGCATCAAAATCATCTGCCATTTTGCATAGTTTATCGGCAAGTTTTTTGTCTATTTCCTCAAACTGGATTCCTATTATACAAGCGCCACCTTTATTTTCGCATCTTACGATTTTTGCCTTAACGTTTTCCATCTGTATATCTTTTAATTTGAAGGATATAATTAATTTTTCTCCGATTGATAAAGGTGAAAAAGTAACCAAAGCCATACCGCCTGCCGATAAATTTGCCATAATCGCCGGTAATTCAGGTTCTTGGCTTTTTCCTTCACGTACTATTAAAACGGGTTTTACAAGGTGATACAGTACCGGAAATCTTTTAATTTTTCTTTTTTCATTTGATGATATTGTCATCCAACCTCCTTTTCCACTCATATATTTTTTGTAATGCGTCTTTGGGCGTCATATCATCAGGATTGGTTTTTTCTATTTCTTCCAATAACGGAGATATCTCTAAAACTTTGTTGTTATTTCGGTTAACAAATAATTCAGGTTGCTTATTCTCTCTATTATTATAATTTTTTTCAAAAAAAGCAAGTAATTCATTTGCTCGCCTTATAACTATATTGGGAAGACCTGCAAGTTTTCCGACGTGAATACCGTAAGACCTGTCGGCGGAACCACTGATAATTTTATGCAAAAATAGGACATCCCCCTTCCATTCTTTAACCGAAACGTTCAAATTCATTATTTCGGGATGTATATTTGAAAGTTCTGTTAACTCAAAATAATGTGTTGCAAAAAGCACTTTTGCACCAAGCGGTTTAAGGTATTCAATAGTCGCCCATGCGATGGAAATGCCGTCAAATGTTGAAGTGCCTCTACCGACTTCATCAAGTAGTATATAACTTTTTGATGTTGCATTATTCAATATATTAGCCACCTCTTTCATCTCAACCATAAAAGTTGACTCACCGGCAGTAAGCCGGTCAGACGCTCCGATACGTGTAAAAACCGAATCCACTATTCCGATTTCTGCATATTTTGCAGGAACAAAACTTCCTATCTGAGCCATAATAATAATAATTGCGGTTTGCCTCAGATATGTCGATTTACCTGACATATTTGGTCCGGTAATAATTGCGATTCGTTTTTCTCTATTTAACAAAAGGTCATTAGGCACAAACTTTCCGCTTAAAACCTTTTCTATTACAGGATGTCTGCCGTCTTCAATATTTAAAATATCGGTATCAACGACTTTAGGTCTTATATAATTATTTTCAACTGCAAGTTCCGCAAATGCCGAAAACATATCAATACCGGCTATTGCCTTTGCATTTAGCTGTATTGATTCTGAATTTTCCATAATTTGTCCGCGCAATTTCAAAAATATATCATATTCCAACGCGGATATCTTCTCCTGCGCGCCTAAAATCATTGATTCCTTTTGTTTTAGTGCATCGGTAATAAATCTTTCGCCGGTTGCAATTGTCTGCTTTCGTATATAATCTACCGGCACTTTATCAAGATTTGTTTTTGTAACCTCAATAAAATATCCAAAAACTGAATTATATTTAACTTTTAATGAGTTAATCTGTGTTCTTTGTTTTTCTTCAACTTCAAATTTTGCAATCCAATCTTTTGCATTTTTTGAAATAAACTTCAGTTCATCAAGATCTTTATTATAACCGTCCTTAATGAGGTTTCCGTCTTTGATAGTCGGCGGCGGTTCGTCAACTACCGATTTTTCAATCAACTCTACGATATCGTCAAGTGTCTTAAGTTCTGAAAAATAACTTCTTATAATTTCTGAATTACCTAAAAATTCCGTTGATTTTAGTATTTCAGTAGTCTTATTCTTAATCTGCGGAATAGTTTTTAAGCTCTTTTTAAGAGCGACTAAATCCCTACCGTTTGCTGTCTGAGCAATAATCTTTGAAAGAAGTCGTTCTATATCCTGGCAATTTTTCAATATCTCTCTTATTTCCATCCTTAGTAGACCGTTGTTTATGAAAAATTCTATTGCATCCTGCCTTTCAGAAATTGCTTTAAAATCCAATAGTGGTTCAAGAATAGATTTTCGTAATAGCCGTGCCCCCATTGAAGTGATAGTTCTGTCAATTGCCTCAAAAAGTGAACCGCTTCTGGACGCTGATGTCAAACCTTCAACTAACTCAAGATTTTTAATTGCAAGCTCATCCAGTATCATATAATCGCTATAAGAAATTTTCTTAATATTTTTTAAATTATTTAAAATATCAGGTTGGTTTTTTTCTATATAAGTTATTATTGCGGAACATACAATCCTTGAATATTCTTCTTCAGGCAAACCAATATTGAGTTTTGCAAGTTTTTCTTTTACAATATCCTGTGAAAAATTTATATTATCAATAAAATTTAAAGCTGTTTTCGAGACCCTTAGTGATTTAATTAGATTGTCATTTTCACTTTCGGATTTTGGCAGCAATATTTCTGAGGGTGTAAATTTGGATAGTTGCAGGTTCAACTTTCTGTAATTGGGGTCATCTGCGATTTCCTGACAGAAAAATTCACCGGTAGAAATATCGCAAAATGCAATAGCAGATTTTTTATCATAAGGATAAATTGCACACAAAAAATTATTTATCTTTGACTCAAGCAGATTATCTTCAAGAACTGTTCCGGATGTAATTACTCTGACAACTTCCCGTTTAACCAGACCTTTTACTTTTGACGGGTCTTCCATTTGTTCGCAGATTGCGACACTGAAACCTTCTTTAATAAGCTTTGCAATATAGAATTTGGATGAATGGTAAGGTACGCCGCACATAGGAACTTTTTGTCTTGCAGTAAGAGTTAATTTTAACACTCTGGATGCGGTTTTAGCGTCATCATAAAACATCTCATAAAAATCACCGAGACGGAAAAAAAGAATAGAATCCTTATGATTATTCTTAATTTGTTGATATTGACGCATTAACGGTGTTAGTTCAGACATAGAAAATCAGGTTAAAATTAAAAGTTAAAAGTTTTATTAAATCGTGCTATTGTGCGTCCGCCTCCGCCAGCCGGCGGAGTGCGTTAGTGGGATAGGATAGAAATTTCGACATATTCAATCGCACAATCCCGCTATCGCACGTCCTTCTTGCTTTCTATTTTTAAAAGGGCGTTGAGTCTAGCAAGTCGTTCCTTTTTAATACTCATTGGCACATCATCTTTCATAAAAAACGCTTTTGTATTTTCTCTGGGCGAATACTTGAACGTAAAAGCAGAAGCAAAATTCACTTCTTTTACAATTTCTAATGTATCATTAAAATCTTTTTCAGTTTCATCTGGAAATCCTACGATGATATCAGTTGTAAATTTAACATCGGGAATCTTCTTTTTCAGCTTACCTATTATAGTTAAATATTTCTCTTTTGTATAGTGTCTATTCATAAGTTTTAAAATCTTATCCGAGCCCGACTGTAAAGGAAGATGTATCTGGTGCGGAATTTTTTCGCAACTTGCAATAGCATCAATAATCTTATCGGACATATCTTTAGGATGGCTTGTCATAAAACCTAATTTATTTATTTCCGAAATATCGTTGATTTTTAAAATTAAATCGGCAAAATCCGTACCATTTGAATTATAACTATTTACATTTTGTCCAAGCAGGGTAATCTCATGTTTTCCTGAATTAGTAAGTTTTTCAATATCCAATAGTATCTTGATAACCGGTCTTGATTCTTCAGGACCACGGACATAAGGGACTATGCAATACGAACAGAAATTAGAACATCCGCGAGTTATTGTTACAAATTCTGAAAATGTTTTATTTGATAAATTTGAGGTTAAACAATCGTAGTGCTTTTCTAAAACTTCCGATACTTTTTCTATTTCGTTAGCAGGAATAACATCATCAATAAAAGGAAATTTTTTCTTGAGTTCATCCTTCAATCGCGATGCAACACACCCCATAACAATAATTTTTCGCGATTTTGGTTTATGCGGATCCGCCGACGATTCCCTGTCCGCCAAAGTTTCAGTGGCGGAAGTGGCGGATAATATTAGCTTTTTTAAATCGCCTATATAACTTAAGGCACGTGCTTCTGCATGTTGCCTGACTGTACAGG
>Ga0156821_1103_pt1 | contig 14828 bp, 8 predicted proteins | sample RifOxyD2_FD_112121 | JGI IMG/M metagenome (GOLD analysis project Ga0156821, IMG submission 112121) | Elusimicrobia bacterium RIFOXYD2_FULL_34_30 | reverse complement strand
ATTATTATAGTTATGGTAGGTTTAAGTGCCGTTCAGTGGTTGCCTACTTTTGAATTATACAAGTTGTCTTCATACGGTGATTTAATTAAATGGCAATATAAATTCAAAGATTTGATTACTTTTATTTTACCTTATTATTATGGTAATCCAGTAAAAGAGGTTATTTTAAGAAATGATTTTATTTTCTGGGAAGGGTGTATCTATATCGGTATTTTGCCTCTGTTATTTGCTCTTTTTGGCATTTTAAAGAGATTTAAGGATAATCATGTAAAGTATTTTGTTTCTGTTTGTATATTCATGTTTTTATTACTATTAATAAAACCGGTTTATAATATTTTTGGATATATTTTGCCGGGTTTCGGTTTTTTCAGATTTCCGCATAGATTATCGTTAATTATTATATTTTGTCTGGCAATATTATCGGGTTATGGTATTGATTATTTAAAAAAAATTGATTTGCTAAACAGAAGGAAATATTTGTATTTGATTATTTTATTTTTAGTTGTTTTAGATTTGTTCAGTTTTGGTTGGAAACAGTTGAGGACAACGGATTACAGTGCTTGGATTAAGCAGCCTGAAAGTGTAAAATTTTTAAAAAAAGATAAGGATTTTAGCAGAATATGCTCTTTTAAAACCGACTATAGCTATATTGTTGCAAATATGCTGGATACAACATATAAAAAAGAAGGTAGGTTATTACTTGCACACCGAGAGTTATTACAATCAAATATAAATTTAATATGGGATATTGAAAGCAGTAATATCTATGCCGGTCTTTTAACAAAAAGGTTTTTTGAATTTGAAAAATTTATAAGTAGTAAGTATGAATTGACACCTAATTTTCCAGGTGCCAAGGCAATCGTTAATCCTGAGGTAATTAAATTATACGGGATGTATAATGTTAAATATTTTTTATCACTATGGACGATTAAGAGTAATCTTTTAAGTATAGAGTCGGAATTGTTATTTAGCAAGAATTTTGATAAAATAAAAATTTATAATAATAAGTTGTTGTTGCCAAAAGCGTATTTAGTTCCTAAAACAAAAATTGTTAAAGATGAAAAATCAATTCTTGATATTATTTCAAATAAAGATTTTAATCCGTTAAATGAAGTAGTTTTAGAAAAAGATATGGACCATGGTTATTCGGATATTAATGGTTCTAATGTTGATATTGTAAAGTATTCGGACAACGAAGTTATTATTAATGCAACTCTTTCAAACGACGGATTCCTCGTTTTGAATGATGCATATTATCCGGGTTGGAAGGCTGAAGTTAATGGTGAAAGAAAAAATATTTTTAAAGCTAATTATTTAATGCGTGCAGTTGCACTCAATAAAGGCAATAATACTATAAAATTTTATTATGATTCCGATTATTTTAAGATAGGTTTTGTAATAAGCATAATTACGGGATTGATAGTTTTTGTATATCTTATATGGATGTTTTTTAGAGAAAGCAAGACGAGTGACTGCATAGGAAAAGAACAGAAAGAATCGTGAAAATGATGCCAAATTATAAAAATATCATTAAGGGAATTTCTTATATCCTAATTATAATATGGTTTTTTATTGCAGGTAAAGGTTTGTTTGCACATATGAAAATTGTTAAAGATGCTGTTATGCAAACCATGAATTTATCCGACGAGCAGATTAGATTAGTGATTTACGGGAAATTTTATGAATTTATTCAAGAATGTAAAAAAGAGATACCGGAAGATGCAACAGTTTTTCTTATTACAAATAATTTTTTTGATTATTATTACAGTACTTATTATCTTTATCCGCGTAGGGTTCTAATTAATGCACCCGATAAAAGCGTAGATGGTTTGGTAACTAAGAGTATATCTTTAAATCTGGATAAAGAATTTTTGGAGAAAAACAATATTTCATATTTAATACGATATGATAGAGAAAAAGATAATTTTATGATAAAGAAGTTAAAATTATAGGAATTAGCGTATAGTATGAAAATTAAAGGTCGCTGTCCCCTTTATTTATGAGTGTGTTAGCTATTTTGGTTATTTTCGTTATAGGATATTTGTTGGCGGTATTGATTTTAGGTCAAGACGCTAAGTGTTTTATAGAATTATTTGTAATTTCATTTGCATTAGGTGCGGGATTTTTATCAATAGAGATGTTTTTTTTGTCGTGGCTGGGTTTTAAGATGGTTTTTTTTAATATTTTATTGCTTGTTGCATTTAATTTGATTTTATTGTTTATATTAAATTTAAAATATAATAATGGATTTTTTACTCAACAATTTGGGTTCAGAACGACGTTAACTAAAGTTTTTAATCTAAGTTTAATTGAAATTGTTTTGACGGCTGTTATTTTGTTTAATGTAATATTGGTTTTTGTTGATTCAATGGCGATTCCTATATCAAACTGGGATGCAATAGCGATTTGGAGTTTGAAAGCAAAAATATTGTTTAACGAAACAATAAAACATTCAAATTATTTTTTTGAGCCTTCAAAAAGTTTTTCTCATCTTGATTATCCGTTGCTCGTACCTTTTGTTCAAGTATATTTATATTCTATATTGGGTTATATTGACGATAGACTGGTTAAGATAATATTTCCGATTTTTTTTGTTTGTATTTTATTAACGTTATATTTTGCACAGAGAAGATATTTTTCAAGAATACATTCTCTGGTTTTTGCAAGTTTTTTAAGTACACTTATTCCGTTTATTATAGAGACATCCTCCGGGTATGCAGATGTTCCGTTAACACTTTTTTATTTTCTGTCTGTTGTTTATCTTTATGTATGGATAAAGGAAGGGAAATTGAAGTATATTCTCTTGGCTGCTTTATTTTCGTCATTTATGGTTTTTACCAAGAACGAAGGATTAGGGCTTTTAGTGATAAATATATTAGTTTTATTGATATTTAATATTTTTAATTATAAAAATGAAAGGATTAAGCAGTCCTTAATTTATGTGCTAATATCTGTTTTGTTAATTTTACCGTGGATGATATTTAGGCAACGTATTTCTATTCTTACTGAGAATTATTTGGCACATTTTAATATATTAGGTATTATAAATAATTTAGATAGAGTTAATATAGTATTTGTAAGATTTATACAAGAATTTATTAATGTCAGTAAATGGAATATAATGTGGATATTGTTAGTGATAACTATTTTTATTAATATTAAAAGTATATTTAAAAATACAGCAATTTTTCTTTTATTGTTTATTATCTGTCATTTATCATTGTATTATTTTATTTATATTATAACGCCATGGGAAAATGTATCGGCACTAATAGATTCTTCATTGGAAAGGTTATTAATCCATGTAGCGCCCTTGGTATTATTTTATATTTCTAAACAGGTCAATTATTTAAATAGGAGTCACTTTAAATGAAATATTTGTATATTATATTTATTATTATGTTAGGTATTATTCCTTATTCAAATACATTAAAAAATCCTTTTATGTGGGATGATGTATATTTTATTGAAAACAGCAATTTTATTAAAAAGTGGGAGAATACAAAGGTGTTTTTTTCACCCAAAAAATATTTTAAATATACACAGGATTTGACATACCGACCATTACCGTTTTTAATTCATATTTTGAATTATAAGATATGGGGTATTAATCCTGTGGGGCATCGTCTGTCTAATATTTTTTTGCATATAATAAATGCTGTTTTACTATTCATTATTGTTTCTTTTATTCTGAAGGATTATATTATCGCTTTTCTGAGCAGTTTGTTTTTTGCAATACATCCGATTAATAATGAAGTTGTTAATATGGTGTCTTTCAATGAAACCCAGTTATCAACCATATTTTTCTTGTTAGCATTTTATTTTTATATAAAATCAAGAGGAAATGTTTCTAATTTTGAAAAACCAGATTCTTTACTCCTTTCTGTCACTTCCGCCACTAATTCTTTCTTGCCCACCAACGGTTCAGTGGTGGGGGTGGACAGGGAACCTTCGGCGGACAGGGAAACGTTGGCGGACAGGCAGGATGACGGCAAAGAAAGATGTCATTCTGAGCCAGCGGCGAAGAATCTTTATTTTTTTTCTGTCATATATTATTTTATAGCTATTTTTTCAAAGGAAAATGCAGTTATGCTGCCTGTAGTGATAATTTTATATGATTTTGTTTTTGGACAAAGATTGAACATTCGCAAATATTTGCCTTTTGTTATGGTTACGTTATTTTATTTATTTATTAGATTTTTTATATTCAGAAATTCTTTGGAGTACAATCTAAAATATCCCGGTGATAGTTTTATTATAAATATTTGGACAATTTTAAAGGCGGTTCCGATATACTTGAAAATGCTGATATTTCCTGTTGATTTAAGTGTGGAATATAAGATGCAAATTCCAAGAACTTTTATGGATATACAGATAGGTATTGGATTATTGGCCGTTTCAATATTTGTTTTAATATCAGTGTATTTTTATAAAGCATCGAAAATCACTTTTTTCTGGATTATGTGGATACCTTTGACTTTTTTGCCAGTGTCAAATATTATGCCGATGCAGAATATTGTTGCAGAAAGATATTTATATCTTTCTGTTATTGGTTTTTGTGTAATATTGGCGTTAATAATAAAAAGTATAAACATTAAATATGCTTTACCAGTTGCTGCTTTGATTGTTTTTTGTTATTATTTTGCAATTGTTAATCGTAACCGAGATTGGCATAACAAATTTATTTTCAATAACAAAGTGTTAGAACAGCATCCCTATAGTTCTGGTGCTAATATGAATATGGGGATGTTTTATTATAATATCGGCGACTTTCAAAAAGCATTGAAATATTTAAATTATTCAATTGAACTTAACCCTGATGAGATGGATACTAAAAATCTCGCAGCGACTGTATATTATGCAATAGGTGATTATAAAAAAGCAACAGGGCTATTTGAAGAAGTTTTAAAATCAAAAAAATATACATATCACAAGGCACCATTTATGACTATAGGACTTATGTATAAATTAAAAGGAAACTACAAAAAGGCGGTAGAGTATTTCAATAAAGTGATTGAAATAGATCCGTTATCAGCATCTGCTTATACAAATATAGGTGAAATTTACGATGGAATTGGGAATTTAGATAAAGCTATAAAATATTATGAAAAATCAGTTAATATAAATCCTGATGATTTTATTCCTTATAACTCGCTTGGAATTTTATACGGGCAGAAAGGTATGTATGATAAGGCAATGAAAAATTTAAAAAGAGCAAAAAAAATCAAGCCACAATCTGCCGATATTTATTTTAATATTGGTTATATATATTTTTTAACACAGAAATACGAGGAATCTTTTAATATTATGCAAAATGTTCTAAGTATTGACCCGAAATATGAACGTGCAAAAGAGTTGTTAATAGAAATAGAAAAGTGTAAGGTCAAAGGAAAAATGAAATGAAAATGAAAATAAAACATAAAGCAGTCATTCCCAACGGCTTAATCGGGAATCTATAGAATTCCGTCTGGATACCCGCTTTCGCGGGTATGACAGACGCGGTCATTCCTGAATGTTTCTATCAGGAATCCAAATAAATAATATTCTGGATACCCGCTTTCGCGGGTATGACAGACGCGGTCATTCCTGAATGTTTCTATCAGGAATCCAGAAAAATAATATTCTGGATACCCGCTTTCGCGGGTATTACAGACGCGGTCATTCCTGAATGTTTCTATCAGGAATCCAGAAAAATAATATTCTGGATACCCGCTTTCGCGGGTATGACAGACGCCGTCATTCCTGAATGTTTCTATCAGGAATCCAGAAAAATAATATTCTGGATACCCGCTTTCGCGGGTATGACAATATCGGGAGAAAAAATGGAATTAATTAATAAAAAATTGAAAAGTTTTATATGGATTTCGTTGGGTATAATGATTCTGCTATTTCTAATTGTCAAAATCCGCGAGTATGATATATGGTTTCATCTTCGTATAGGTAAATACATTTTGGAAAATCTTAGTATCCCTAAATTGGATCCTTTTTCATATACAGCATCCAGCAATTTATATATAGATTCCCACTGGTTATATCAAATTATTCTTTATGCTTTTTACAATTTTATGGGTGGTGCATTCGGACTATTTTTGTTTCAGACAACAATAGTTTTATTTACTTTTTATTTATTATTCAAAATTAGCAATAAATCAAATTTTTATATATCAGTTGTATGTATTTTAATTACCCTCTTTATTAGTAATATACGGTTTAATTATAGACCGGAGATTTTATCATATTTGTTTTCGTTATTATTTATTTTTAATATACAAAATTACTCGGAAACTAAAGAAAATAAGTATCTTTATATCCTACCTGTTTTACAGGTTTTATGGGTTAATATACACGGTCTTTTCGTTTTTGGACCAATAATTGTATTTTCTTACTTCATAGGTGAATTTATTCAAGATAAACGATTACCAAAAAATATTTTATTATGTGGAATAATATGTTCTTTGGCTTGCATTATCAATCCATATGGATATAAATTGGTTGTATATCCTTTTATATTATTTGGTGAAATGGGAAGTACCGCTACTTCGTATATGAAAAGCGTTTCTGAATTGACGCCAACTTTACTTACGGATAGAGGAACGTATGATTTGACACTTCATATTATTTTGATAATAATTTCTTCAATGAGTTTTATTTTAGCAAGGAAGATAAACTTTTCTCGGTTAATAATTTATTTTGCTTTTTTATATTTAAGTTTTATGGCTATCAGAAATATAGTAATATTCTCATTTATTGCATCATTTGTAACTATAATGAACGTCAGGGATATAAAGGATATAAAAGATATCATAAGTCAAAAAATCTTAAATTATGTCGCTTATATTTTAATGATTCTTTTATTTGTATTTAATGTAGTTATTATATATAGTGTTATTACAGGTAAATACTACAGATATGCAAGGGTTGGTTTTGAAAAATATGAGCAAATAGGTATAGGAAGCCTTGACATTATGTTTCCAAAAAAGGCAATTGAATATATAAAGAATAATAATTTATCCGGTAATGTTTTCAATGATGCTCATATAGGCGGATATTTTATGTGGCATTGTTATCCCGAAAGAAAGGTTTTCTTTGACGGAAGAATGGAAGTTTATGGAGAAGAACTGATGGCTGAGTATAAAAGTGTGATTGACAACCCAGAGGTTTTTTGGCAAAATATAGAAAATAAGTATAAAATAGATTATGTCTTATTGCATCCCTTGTCTATTCATTCACAGAATTTAATAAAATATTTATTTTTAAACAAGATGTGGAAACTTGCTTATTTTGATGAATCGGGAATAATTTATACAAAGAAAAGTAATAAAATTAAACCCTATTTAAAAGAGGCTAATTTTAACAATTATAGTAGGAATGAGAAAATATTGTCTTATTTGTCTTTCGCAAATTTTTTCTATTTTATAGGAGAATATAAAACTGCAAAAACACTATATATAGAATTATTAAAATTGGATTCTGATTCGGTTGAAACATATATTAATTTGGGGTTCACATTTCTTATGATGAATGACTTGGATAATGCGGGAAAGAGTTATCGGAGAGCGATACAGAAATCAAATAAATATCCAGAGCCGTATTTTGGCTTATCTTTGATATATTTTAAAAATAGAAAATATTTTCCTGCAATACAAAATCTCGGTTTTGCATTAAGAAAAAGACCTGTTTATCCGGAGGCTCAGTTTCAACTTGCTTTAGTTTATCAGAAAGTAGGGCAGTTTGATAGTTCAATAGATATGTGTTACGAAATATTATCAAGAAATTCATCGGACGAAAAGGTGTATAATCTGTTGGGTTCCGCATATTTCGGTAAAGGTGACACGAATAAGGCGATTGAACAGTTTGAGAAAGCATTAAAAATAAATCCTGATTATACAGATGCAAAAAATAACTTAAAAGCTTGTAATGACCTGATAAAAGCAAGTAAAAATTAAAAGTTAAAATTAAAATAAAAAGCAAAACGTAAAAGCAAGTAAAAATTAAAAGTTAAAAATTATAAGGATAAAAGGAACAACGACTTTGTCATAAACTTATTGCCTGATACTGTCCACTATGCTTATGGGAAAAAAAGAAAGTATATTTTTAATATTATTTATAAGTATTGTTGTTAATATCGGATTGATTAAAGCACCGTTTTTATATGATGATAGAGATATTATTTTGGAAAATAGAGAGCTTCATAAAATCAGCAATATTAAAAATATATTTAGCAAAGATTATTATAACATAACCAAAGAAGTTTCGTTCAGACCGGTCGTATCTGTTTTTCACTTTGTTAATTATTTTATTTGGGGTAATAGAGCGTATGGATTCAGGATATTAGAATTGTTGATTTATTCACTGATATGTGTTTGTATGTATATATTATGTTTGAAATTATTCCAAAATCAAACAATTGCTTTTATTTCAGCTGTTGTATTTAGTTTGCATCCTGTTCACTGTGAAGCACTTGGCTGTATATCACTTGGTTATGGAGAATTGCTGTTTTCTTTGTTTTTTTTATTAGCATTTATTTTTTATTTAAATGCGTTGGAAGAATTTAATGTTGATAATATTGTTTTTTCATATTTATTCTGGATATTTGCGTTGCTGTCTAAAGAGACTGCTGTTATTCTACCAGTAATTATTTTGGCTCATTTGGTTATTTATAAATATTTGAATAGCAGGGCGGATAGCGGGATAGTGCAATTGCGGGATAGTGTCGGTAAAAAGCTTTTATGTTTTCTTTCAGGATATGTTTTAATTGCTATTTTTTATTTAATTATTAGATTTTCTGTTTTTAATGTTTCGGAGACAAAATATTTGAGCTATATCGGCGGAAGTTTTTATATTAATATGCTTTCAATGTTAAATGTTTTTGGACAATATATTTTATTATTATTTTTTCCGATTAAGTTAGCTATTGAATATCCGCCTATAATTATTACTTCGGTTTTGAACCGATTGGTAATATTAAATTTAACATTGGTCATTTTAATAGTCATCGCCCTTTCTTATTTAATTAAAAATAAAAAATGGAATTATCTTTTTGCATCGGTTTGGATAATTGTGCCGTTATTGCCCACAATGAATTTAATTCCTTTTCTAAAAGCATCTTTGCTTAATGTTCGCTATTTATTTATCCCGAGTATAGGTTTTTCATGGTTGGTAGGATTTTGTATTTTTAAAATTAATAAAAACAGATATTTAGGAAGCAGTTTACTTGTTATATTATTATGTTTTTTTGCATTTAAAACAGTAACTCGTAATTATGCATGGATGGATGAAATCCGCCTATGGAGTAAAAATGTAGAAATGTATCCGGATTTTCCAAGGCCTCGCCTTAGTTTGGCAGGTGCGTATTATTATAAAGGAATGGTAAAAGAATCAATAGATGAATATGAAAAAGTAATTTTATTGGACACAAATGATCCGGAGGCTTATTACAATCTTGGCGCTATTAAAGCGAGATATGGTGATATAGAAGGTGCCTTAAAGGAGTATAAAAAGGTGTTGGAAATTATTAAATATTATCCACAGGATGCACCATTAATAATACCTGTTGTGCAGAATACCTATGGTGCATTAGCCAGAATATATGAGAATCAGAATAATGAAAAATATGCGATATTTTATTATAGAAAAATAGATAAGGAAAATTACTATTTAGCGAAAAAATATTTTAAATTAGCGAAAAAATATACTAAAGAGAAAAAATATAATGAAGCGAAGGATAATCTGAATAAGGTATTACAATATTATCCTTTATATTTTGAAGCGTATAATGAGATGTCCCACATATATAATATTGAACTATTATACAATGAAGCTATACAATCAGCTAACGAAGCAATAAGAATTAATACGGGATATTCTAACGCTTATTTTAATATAGGTTGGGCGTATAATAATTTAAAGGAAATAAAGAAGGCAATAAAATATTATAAAAAAGGGCTTAAATTTAATTCTAATGAAATTTCAGCATTATATGAATTGGGGAAATTGTATGACAAGCAAAGAAAATATAAAAAATCAAAAGATTACTATTTAAAGATAATAAATTTAAAGCCGGATTATTTAAATATATATACTCATCTGGCTGTTTGCTATTTAAATTTAAAGGATTATAAGAGTGCAGAGGAAATAATCAAGAAAGGACTGGAAATATTTCCCAACGATAAAACATTAAATAATAATTATAATAAAATAAGAAAAGCAATGGAAAAGGAGGGGAAAAATGAAATTCAAGGTTAATTGTTTAAAAAGTGGTTTAAGATATGTGATATTTTTGTCTTTAGTTTTTTTTAATCATGTGAATGTTTATGCCGGTATACAAACAACATTTGCAGATCTTATTTTAGAGAATTTGGAGATAGGAGGAAGTTATAATTTAAGGGCGTTAAGGAATTGTCCTCTAATTATATATAATAAAGGCGGTGTGCCTGAAAATATTAAAATAGAGGTTGATAAACCGAATAAAGATAGTCTGAAAGTTGGCTATGATGCGATTCCTGATAATGAATGGATACAAATAGTTCCTAATAAATATACTTTGGGTCCGGGGGAACGGGGTTCTTCGGATGTAATAATAACTATTCCTCAAGATGAAAAACTTGCCGGAAAACATTTTCAAGCGGTTCTGCTTTGCTCTTCTTTGCCGGTAGGTTTACCCGGCGCTGGATTAACAATAGCAACCGGAACACAAATACGAGTAAGGTTTTCTATAGGTACAATGGGACCTGATTATTTAAAAGCAGAAAAGAAACTTAAAAGAATGCAGACGCTTAATTTTGAAATTGATCCTATGAATATAAGAGTTAAAGATGTTGTTGAACTTGGAAAAAAAATCAATCTCAGAAAGGAAAAAGACATAAAGTTGAATTTAATCAATAGAGCGACAGAATCAGTTAAATTAAATATGATTGTAGTTGATGATAAATCAATATATAATGACAATGAATATGAAAACGGTAATCCAAAATTTTTAGAAATAAAACCCAACAAAGTTAATTTGGAGGGGGAATCGTTTTTCAAACTGGATGTATTTTTGAAAATACCTGATGAGGAAAAGTATAAAAATAAAAAAATGGTTTTTATTGTTAAAGCAGAGGTTGAGGGTGCTGTTCCTGTTGAGGTATATACTAAGATATTCGTAACCACAAGTGAATAAATCGGACAGCAGAAATCTAAAATATAAATAATCAAAACGAGATTCTTCTGCCGATTCCTCCAACTGGCGGAGAAGTATCTCGTAGTTGGGTGTCATACTGAGTGTAATGCCTGCCCGCCGATGGTTAAGTGGCGGGAAGTATCTCGGTGTAAGGTGTTTTAATGCTGGACCCTTCGTTTCGAGACTGTGTCATAATTCCAAAATTGTAGCTGCAGAGCGATAGCTCTGCTAAAACATGGCAAATCTTACGCTTTGCTGCTACAAAATGGAAAACGAAATATATTCATTAACAATTGCGACACAGTCTGTTCACTCAGGGTGACAGCGAAGGCGAGATTATTCCCCCGACTTGTCGGGGGAATAATGACTGCAAGGAAATTGGAAATTGGGGACATCGCCTATTTTCAATATCTAACTATCTAACTACGTCCCCTATTACCTATTACTAAATGAAGAAAATTATTTATAAGTATGGACTTGAAATAATAAGCAGTATTTTGGTATCATTTCTTTTTTGGGCTTCTTTATTTGAACATCCGTTAAGGTATCTCGCAGGAAATTACGATTATTATTTAACTAACCTGTTCGCTAATAAAATATCTTTTTTATATTACAATGAATTCCCTTATTTTAGTTCATATATTGGCGGTGGTTTTCCATTATGGGCAAATCCGTCAAATATATTCATAAGTATACCGCAGTTTTTCTCCATTATATTAAGTAATCAATGGTTGTCTATTCGCATATCAATATTAACCTTGTCAATATTAAGTATGTTCGGGATGTTTATTCTTTTAAGACAACTTGAAATTGATAATTTCGGTTGCCGTTTATTTGGAGCAATAGTATATACATTTTCCGGTTATATGGTATCGCAATTAACAATAGGACATTTTTGGATTCAAAATATGGTTTTTGCACCATATATGGTTTCTGCTTTTATATGGTCATATAAGAATAATAAATTTTCATTTGCAATACCAATTTGGCTTACGATTATGGTTTATGCCGGAATGAATGCCACATCCATATCCATTATTATGTTGATATTATCATTCTTAACTTTCTATAATATAAAAAATTTTATTATCTATGTATTGATAGCGTTATTTCTATCGGCACCCAAAATTTTAGCATCGTATCAATTGCTTTCATGGTTTCCGAGAAACTTAGAAATGGGCTATGTCGCTCAATCTTGGTGGGGAACCGTACATACATTAATTACTTCCCTTATATGGCCTAATCAAAGATGGTTTGATAGTCCTTATAAATATGCTTCTCCATTAGAAGTTTATTTAATCAATTGTTATGTCGGTATTATTGTATTATTTTTAGCTATATTTTCGGCAATCGGATATAAGAAGCATAAATACAATAGGTTTAGTTTATCATTAATAATTATTATTTGTTTGACTGTATTTCTTTATCCCGGCGGATTAAATCCGTTTTGGAAAATATTGTCTAAAAATATGATACTAAGTTCGCTCCATATGCCAACATGGTTTGTCGGTTCTTTGATACTGCCTATTGCATATTTTTCAAGTTTGGCACTTTATGGCGGTATTAAAATAATGAAGAAAAATACCAATTTCATATTAATCAGCATTTGTGTATTTATTTTTATAGATTATTTCAGAGTCAATAAACCTAATATAGATTACATACAAAGTTATTTTACATTTGATAATAGAACTTATTTTGATAAAAAAAGGGTTTTTGAACAAAGTAAAGGTCCTGATTGGAATTTGTTTTCTATGGAAGATAAAACATGTTTTGAAAGCGACTTGATGTTTACTTATTTGCAAAACAATGAAAGTGTTTTACATTTTTATGATGGTATTTTTGGATATGATGAGTTCGGCTTTTTACGACGTTCTTCTGTGAAAAGCGGAAGAATTGATATATTCAATAAAAATAAAGATATAAAAATTGAATGGATTTCGCCATCAAAGATTTCTTTGGAAATACTTAAAACAAAACAAGCAGGCATGGAAATACCGATAAATATTAATTATTTTCCCGGCTGGAAAATATTAGGAAAAACGGATGGAATAACACTTATTAATAATTGGACACCCGAAAAATGGGGTTTATTAACAGTTCATATAGATGAACAATTTCCAATTGGAATAAAACAGAAGATTTTACTAAAATATTTGCCTTATTGGGGTCTAAAACCGAAGAAAATAACTGAATTTAATATGTTAGAGCAAAAAAAGATTTTATCCGATGAAAATATTGACTGGTTCGCGAAGGCGGAAGAATTTTATGAATCGTATGATTTTAAAAATGCTATTGATGCTTATAAAATAGTAGTAAAAGTTGATTCAGATTGTGCTTCTGCATATGAATCAATTGGCTGGGCAATGAGTAAATTAAAATCACATAAGGAATCTGTAGAATATTTTGAAAAAGCATCGTTATTGCGTAAAAAATACGGAAAATTGAAAAGAGAAACCGCAATAATTAGAGATACAAAAGATTATTTTGTTCGTGGGGCAAATTATTTTTTAGAAAAAAAATATGATGAAGCAATCAACGATTTCAGTACGGCAATAAGTATGGATGACAATTATGTAAAAGCATACTATTATCGCGGAGTTGCATATTATAATTTACAAAATTTCAGTAAAGCTATTGATGATGTAAATAAAGTTATTTATTTCAATCCTAAAAATTCCGGGGCATATAACAGACGAGGTAGTATATATTTGTCTTTAGGTGAAAACGAAAAAGCCGTTTCTGATTTTAATAAAAGCTTAAAAATGAATCCTAAAGCTGCTTCTACATATAAGTATCTTGGAATATTGCTATATAATGAAAAAAAATACAGGGAAGCAGAAAAGGTATATAGAAAAGCGCTAAAAATATATCCAAACTATTTGGACGTATATAATAATCTTGGAATGTTACTATACAATTCAAAAAGAGTAAAGGAAGCAGAAAAGGTATATAGAAAAGCGCTAAAAATAAATCCGAATTCTGCAGTTACTCATTGCAATCTCGGAATATTGCTATTTAATTCAGGTAGAATTGAAGAAGCAGAAAAAGAATTTAAAAAAGCGATACAAATAGAGCCGTATTTTATAGAAGCGCATAGAAACTTAATTACCTTTTATTTTAAACAAGAAGAATATGGTAAAGCACTTCAACACTGTAGAATCGCTTTGCAGTTATCACCCAATAATAAATCAATTCAAAATGATTTGAAATTAATTAAACTATTATTATCTAAGATTCAATGAATAAGTCGGCAAAACAACAACACCGCCAATCCCTCCACTGTGGCATTGGCGGGCAAGCAAGTTCGGCAACTACACATTATTTTCATTTTATTTTCCTGTAGTTGCCGAGTTTACTCGGCACTTCTTTAACACCGCCAACCCCTCCATTGTGACATTGGCGGGCAAGCCCTCCACTGTGGCATTGGCGGGCAAGCAAGATGGGCAACTACACATTATTTTCATTTTATTTTCCTGTAGTTGCCGAGTTTACTCGGCACTTCTTTAACACCGCCAACCAAGGTTGGCAACTACACATTATTTTCATTTTATTTTCCTGTAGTTGCCGAGTTTACTCGGCGATTCTTTTAACACCGTTCAGCCCTCCACTGTGGCATTGGCGGGCAAGCAAGGTTGGCAACTACACATTATTTTCATTTTATTTT
>Ga0156821_1094_pt1 | contig 15648 bp, 10 predicted proteins | sample RifOxyD2_FD_112121 | JGI IMG/M metagenome (GOLD analysis project Ga0156821, IMG submission 112121) | Elusimicrobia bacterium RIFOXYD2_FULL_34_30 | reverse complement strand
ACACTAAAAAGAGCAATAACATTTGCTTTAGATATAAAAAGAAGGGTATATGACAACAAAACAGAGATATCATTTGGGACGGAAGTAACACCGATAAATCTACTTGCGTTACGACTTGGATACTTAAAATCAGTTAATCCGGAAACAATAACCAGCATATCTAATTTCAGAGGTATAGGCGGGGGACTTGGATTAAATATAAAAAGATTCTCTACTGATTATGCTTTTGTACCCTATGGCGATTTAGGGAATACACATAGATTGAGTTTTTCAGTAAAATTCTAAATAAAAACAATTTGTTATCAGTCATCAGGCATAGATTATTAAAAAAACACAAAACGCAGTTTTATAAATCGTGTATCTGTATACGAAATACTATCCGAACAAGAAGCAAGCCTACCGCATAAACCACCGATGAATTTGATGTCCGAAGTAGTTATTAAAAATATTAAGTAATTTTTTTCTTTTTCTAAAAAAGAAAAAAATTACTTGACAATATTATCTATATAAGATAATATTAATTATACTTATTGGGTTAACCAATTAAGTATAATGGAGGCAGCTCAATGCAAAATCCGTTTGTTTATGGGCAAGAAGTATTCGGAGAAATATTCTGTAATAGAACAAAAGAAATCAAAGAACTGGTATCAGACATTACAAGCGGTCAGAATGTTATAATCTATTCTCCAAGAAGATACGGCAAAACATCACTTATAAAAGAAGTTCTAAAAAAAACCGAAAAAGAAGGCGTTATTGGTATTTATGTTGACCTGTATGCCGTATTAAAAGAAGAAGATTTTGTTTCCATCTATGCTGCTGCAATATCCAAAACATTATCAGGTTCAATGGAAAGAATAATAAGTAATTTGAAAGATATTTTTAGGTCACTTCGTCCTAAAATAGTAATAAATTCACAAGGTGAGACAGAAATCGGCGTGGATTTAGTCAAGGATACCAACATAATGATAGAAGATGTCGGAAATGCCGTACAAAGGTATTCTGATAAATATAAAAAACAGGTGGCTGTTGTTTTTGATGAATTTCAACAGATAGGTCTGCTTAAAACGGACAAGATAGAAAAAAGACTTCGGGGAATTGTGCAAACACACGGGAGAAAAGTATCTTATATTTTTATGGGGAGTAAAAAGCATATGATTTATGATATGTTTTCTAATCCCAACAGACCTTTTTATAAAATAGGCAGACATTATCCTATAGGTAAAATATCAGCGGAGAAACTAACATTTTTTGTTATAGAAAGGTTCAAATCTACCGGGATAAGTATACCTGAAGATATTGCCAGAAAAATTGTAGATATAGCTGAATGTCATCCATATTATGTGCAACATTTGGGTAGTTCGGTATGGAAACTTGCCGAGCATAAGCGGATTGATGAAAAAACAGTTGAAGATGCTTTAACACTCACCCTAGCCGAAGAAAAGAGTGCATATAGTAATATTTGGGATGAGCTTTCCCTGAACCATAAAAAAGTGTTAAAAATGCTCGTGGAGTCCGGGCAAGAGAATAAAATATATTCTATTGAAAATCTTCAAAAATTTAATCTAACCGCTTCGGTTGTTCAAAAAACAATAAAGAGTTTGTTATTGAAAGAATTAATTGATAAATCTAACGGTACTTACGATATAAATGATGTGTTTTTCAAGCAATGGCTGCTAAGAATATAAGTAATCTGTTTTGAATCTACCCGCCTTTACAGAAAGCCACGGTTGTCCTTCGACTGTACTTATGATGGTGAGCGAAGTTGACCCATAAAGCCGAGGATATTAATTTTATAATTCAATATCAATTAAATATGAATTAATCCAGGAAATATCATATAGAGCATTTGACATTTCTTGAATAACAAAGTCGGAGCATCGTGGGAGGGATTTGCACTCGAATGTATATCAAAATAACTTGAAAAGAAAAATGAGGAACTGTTTTCCTTGACAAATTAGTTATAATGTGTTATAATATGACTGACCAGTCAGTCAGTACGATAAATATAGCGATATTGGGCTATGGTGGGATAGTGCGATTGGATATGTTTTAGATTTTTAAATCTATCCCGCAATCCCACTATCGGACCATCGTATACCACTACGTTTCTAACGGAGTAAAAATATGGCTAAATTGAAAGGATGGAATCCAGAAATTAAAAGGCAAAAGATTCTTGATGCAGCGGTTGAAATTTTAAATCAAAAAGAATACTACAAAAGTCCTATATCTGAAATTGCCAGAAAAGCAGGGGTTGCAAAAGGGACTATATACCTGTATTTTAAGAGCAAGGAAGAGCTTTATTTTTCAATAATATTTATGTTGTTAGATAAAGTAAGGGATATGGCGGATGAAATTCAGAAAAAAAGTATTTCAGCAAACCAAAAATTACTTTTATTTTTAAAAAAACATTCTGATTTTATAGGAAGATACAGGAATATTTTTTTAACGGTTAGACAAAACCTAAAACCGGAAGAAAAAAAATGTCAACACGAAATGCATCTAAAATTTGGAGAATTATTAAATATAATTGTAAAAATCATTGATGAGGGTATAAAAAAAGGGGAATTTAAAAATTATCCCTCTTCTTCATTGGCTATGTTATATTTGTCTTTTATGTTTGTAAATATGCATCAAAAAGTTGATATGCATAATAAAAATAAAATGATGCAAATTGAAATTACACCGCAATTTATTTGGAATGTGTTTTTGAGGGGGATTGCAAAATGATTAAAAACGATTATTTAGATTATAAAACAGGATTACACAGATTAAAGTTCTTTATTTATAGCTTGTTATTGGTTATTGGTTATTGGTTATTGGCTGCCACATCTTATTCTGAGACTCTGAATTTGGAGCAATGCATTGAAATAGCTTTAAAAGAAAACCCAAAAATAAAAATTGCAGAACAAAAGATTATATCTGCAAAGGCAAAAAAAACCGAAGCATTTTCAGGATATCTTCCCAATATTTCAGGTAATTTTAGTTATCTTAAAAAAAGTGAGGTGGAAGGAGCGGATTCTCTGGCAGGTTTGACTTCAGCTTCCCCAAGTTTTAAAATTTCTTTTTCGGATGAAATTTATGATTCAAAACTTTCATTAACACAACCTGTTTTTATGTGGGGAAAGATATATCATTCTAATAAACAATCAAAATTGAATTATAAATATTATGAAGAAGATTATAAAAAAATAAAGCAAGATACGATATTTAGCGTAAAAGAAGCATTTTATAAGGTTATTCTTGCAAAGCAAATGGTTTCTATTGCTAAAGAAGCATTTGAAGTAAATACGTATCATTTAAAATCGGTTGAAAAGTTTTATCAAGAAGGCAAAGTGTCTTCATATGATGTTTCCCGCGCAAAAGTTTTGGTCGCAAATTCTAAAACGAACTTAATCCGTTCTGAAAACGGTTTTGATTTGGCAAAACAATCACTAATAAATGTTTTGAATATAAAAAATAATGACATAGAATTTTTAGGTGAATTGATATACATGCTTACTGAGCAAGACTTGAATAATCTTGTTGAAAAGGCATTGAATAATCGTCCGGAAATTAAACAGATGCTTTTACAAAAACAAATTTCGGAATCGTTGGTAAAATTAATAGCCGCAGGTAATAAACCTAACATAGTAGTTATTGGTTCTGCAGAATGGCAGAATACCGAGTTGGAAAAGAAGAATTGGTATAATACATGGTCGGCTGCTGCTGTTTTAAACATTCCTATATTTGACGGTTTATCTACGTATTATAAGACTAAACAAGCAAAGTCAAATCTTGAACAAGTCATTTTAAGCAAGGAATTATTGGAAGAAGGAATAAAATTGGAAGTACGTTCCGCATATTTCAGTTATAAACAGGCGAAGGGTTCAATTGAAGCTAATAAGGAAAACGTGAGTGCAGCAAAAGAAAATTATTTTACGGCGCAAAAAAGATTCGATCTCGGGCTTATGTCTAATTTAGAGGTAAGAGATGCTCAATTAGATTTAACCCAAGCAGAAACAAATTATGCACAGGCACTATATGATTACAATTTAGCGATTGCATTAATAGAGAGAGCAATTGGTATGGAGGCAAAATGAGCAAAAGTAAAAAACTATTTTTAATAATTTGTTTGGTGTTAGTAGCAATTATTATGGTACGTGTTTCAAGATTTTTTATTAAAAAACCTGCTAAAACCGAAACTTCTGTTCCTGTGAAAATAACTAAACCTGTAATACAAAATGTTGAAGAGATTATTAATCTTACAGGCGATATTAAGGGTCTATCGGAAGCAAAGGTATACTCAAAAGTTCATGGAAAATTAAACGAGAAAAGGAAAGATATAGGGGACATCGTTTCAAAAGATGAGGTGGTTGCTTTGATAGATAGAGACGAACCTGCTCTGGAATTCAAATTATCCGAAGTCAATTCTCCTTTAGATGGTGTAATAACACAATATTTCCTTGATATTGGCGAATCTATTACTCCACAGACACCTATTTTTGAGGTTGCAACAATTGATAAAGTAAAGATTGTTGTAAACATTACGGAGAAAGATATTACTAAAATGAAAAAGGAATTATCCGTTAGATTTATTGTAGATACCTATCCGGATAAGATATTTAAAGGAAAGATATTAAAAATAGGACAATCTATTAATCTTCAGACCCGGACTGTACCTGTTGAAATAGCTGTATCTAATGAAAATAGGCTGCTTAAACCGGGGATGTTTGCAAAAGTGGAGATTATACTTTCGATTCATGAAAACGTGTTAACATTACCTGTTGATGCAATTGGACAGTATGATTCGCAAAAATATGTTTATATAATTAATGGTTCTGTTGCCAGTAAGAAGATTATCAAGACGTCAATCCAACAAAATAATCACTTAGAGATAATAAGCGGACTGACTTTTAACGATACTGTGGTATTGGTCGGCTGGCAAAATCTATCTGATGGAATAAATGTTGAAGTCGTTGAATGAAGTGGGTTATAGGGTTATTGCGTCCTAGTGTTATAGAGTTTAGGTTTTAACTCTAAAACTCTATAAACGCTATGAACTCTACAAACTGTCTTTTATGTGGTAAACTTTACTTGAATAAAAGCATCTAATTTGATGATAGAATAGACGGGATGAATCCCGCTTATTCTAATAAAATGATAAACGTGAAATTTAAAATAGTAAATATAAAGAAATAATACAATTTTTTATAAGGGGGACTGAGCGGGATGAACCTTGCGGAATTTTCTGTAAAAAGACCGGTAACTACAATAATGTTTTATGTAACGATATTCGTTTTATCTATTGTGGCACTTTCTAAATTGGCAATAGATTTATTACCCGAAATCACTTTTCCTGCTCTTACAATTTCCACAATGTATGAAGGTGCAAGTCCTCAAGAAGTTGAACTTAAAATTACAAAAGTTATAGAGGCACAGGTATCAATAACGCCTAATTTAAAAGAAATGCAGTCAGTATCAAAAGAAAACGGTTCAATTATAACCCTTGTATTTGATTGGGGCACCAATCTTGATGGAGCTGCTAATGATGTAAGGGATAGATTGGATTTTGTAAAAAGATTCCTACCTGAGGGAGCTGATAAACCCCAGCTTTTAAAATTTGATACAAATCAAATGCCTATTGCATTCATTACAGCAAATGCTGTTGAATCATACCCGAAATTAAAAGATATTTTAGAAGATAGGATAGTTGAACCGCTGAAGAGGATTCCCGGTATTGGAAATATATTTATTAGGAGTCCTCTTGAAAGACAAATAAATATAGAAGTAGATAAATTTAAACTGCAATCCAGGGGACTTACTATTTCTGATATTACTAATTCGTTCAGAATGAATAATACAACAATGCCCGCAGGCACTATGAAAATTGCAAGTAAAGAATATTTATTAAGAGTGCCCGGTGAATTTGAAAATGTGGAGGAGATATCAAATATTCCTATCGGTAATTATAAAGGACAGGTTATATATTTAAGGGATGTGGCAAATATTTCAGATTCTTATAGAGAAACCACTGAATATATCAGGGCGAACCGTAAGAAGGCAGCTATGATGATTGTACAGAAAAAATCTGGTGCCAATACCGTAAAGGTTGGGGAAGCAGTAAAAGAAAAATTAAAGGAATTGAAAAGCAAGCTTCCGCCTGATATAGAGTTAAGAATTCTTATGGATTCTTCCGAAGATATCAGAGAAATGATAAATAATTTGCGTGATACCGTTATTATAGGTGGTATCCTTGTCATTTTTGTAACATTTTTCTTTCTTACCAGCTGGCTTTCAAGCATTGTTATACTTATTACCATACCTACATCGTTAATTATTGCATTTTTATTTTTGTATGTTATGGGTTATACTATAAATGTTATGTCCATATCGGCACTTTCCTTGGCAATCGGTATGGTGGTAGATAATGCCATCGTTGTTTTAGAAAATATTGTAAGACATATTCAGGTTTTAAAAGAAGATAGAAAGGATGCAGCGATACACGGCACGAATGAGGTCGGACTAGCCATTGCTGCTTCAACATTTACTACGGTAATAGTTTTTATACCTCTAATATTCACTAAAGGAATAGCCGGAATTATGTTCAAACAGTTGGGAACAATAATATCTCTAACGCTTTTAGTTTCGCTTTTAGTTGCATTAACGCTTTCACCGCTGATGGCATCCGGTTTTATTAAAACAAGAAAGAACGAAGGTGTTTTTGCTGATATAAACAAAAATTTTTTTAATTGGATACACAAAAAATATAATTCTATTCTTGTATATGCTTTAGGACATAGATGGAAAATGGTAGGGATATTTTTTGCTATTTTAATAGGTAGTCTGGCATTGATTCCTGTTTTAGGCACGGAATTTTTTGCTGAAGAAGACGTTGGCACGGTAATTGTTCAAGTAGATATGCCTACCGGGACTAATGTTGATACTACAGATAAAGTTGTTGAACAAATAGAGGATATTTTCGATGAAAATGTTCCGGAAAAAATTCAGATTCTCAGCAGAAGCGGACAACCATCCGGTAGATTTGGCGGGTTTTCAGGTCAAAAAGAAACAAGTTCTACCGGTTTTATCTGGGGGATGCTTGTTGGCAAGGAAAAAAGAAAACGCGGTGTCAAAGAAGTATCTGAAATGTTAAGAAGCAAAATTAAAAAAATTCCGGGCATATATAAATTCAATGTTACAAGCAGCGATCCTATGCAACAAAGAATGTTTGGTTCAGATAAACCGATTGCTATTGAGATATCAGGACTTGATTTCGAACAACTGGATTTGATTTCAAAAAATATTCAAAATATTTTGGAAAATACAAAAGGAGTCAGAGATGTTTCTATTTCCAGAGAAAAAGCTAATCCGGAATATATTATAAATATTGATAGGAAAAAGGCATCAGCCTTGGGCGTTCCTATCGAAACGATTGCGAATACTATAAATCTATCTTTTGCCGGAAAGACCGCAACAGTATACCGCGAATCCGGACATGAGTACGATATATTTGTCCGTTTACAATCTAAAGATAGGGAAAGCATGGGAGATATTGAAGGTATTGAAGTAAGAAGTATTAACGGCAACAAAATTCCTATAAAAAATTTTGTTGATATTAAAAGTTCGTTAGGACCGGTTGATATTGAAAGAAAAGATCAGGTCAGGATTGTAAAAGTATTAGCAAATACATCCGGAGAAAGATCATTAGGTAAAATTACTACAGAGTTAAAAGAAAAGGTGTCTAAAATTCCTTTAACCAGGGATGTTTCTATTGAATTTGGCGGTTCTATTAAAGAGCAGAGGGAAGCGTTTGCAGATTTGTTGCTGGCTTTTGCACTGGGTCTCTTTTTAACATACATGGTTATGGCTGCACAGTTTGAATCGTTTAAAGATCCGTTTGTTATTATGTTTTCCGTACCATTTGGAATCGTCGGGGTAATATGGGCGCTTTTAATAACGGGACAAACATTCAATGTTTCTTCATTTATAGGTTTGATTATGCTTATCGGAATTGTAGTCAATAATGCAATCGTTTTTCTTGATTATACAATACAGCAAAGAAACAAAGGTGTTAATGTCTATAATGCATTGATAGAATCGGGTAGCATTAGATTACGTCCGATTATGATGACATCAATAACAACAGTATTTGGTATGTTGCCTTTGGCTCTTTCAAGAGGCAAAGGTTCCGAAAGTTGGACACCTCTTGCTGTGACCGTTATCGGCGGGTTAATGGTATCTATGTTTGTAACTTTAATCATTATTCCGGTAATATACTCGCTCTTTGAGGAAAAAAGGAAGAAAAAACATGAAAACATTTAAAAAACTATTTTTTTATTGTTTTATTCTATTTATTGCAGAAGATATTCATTCACAATCTTTTAGTTGGCAGGATGTTTTATCGGAATCAAAAAAACTTAATTCAACATTGATAAGAGCAGAAGAATCAATAAAAAATGCTAGATTGAGTTATCATGTTTCATTTACAAATTTTCTCCCACAATTATCGGCAAGTGCTGGAATTTCTGAATCTAAATCTGATGTCAGTGATATTAGAGAGTCATACTCATATGGTTTATCTGGCCGCTTATCATTATTTTCCGGTTTTAGCGACATCAGTCAGCTTAAATCAAGAAAACTTGATTTACAAATAGCCGAATTGGAATATAAAAGAGTTTTATCGGATACAATTTATAATCTAAAAACAAGTTTTGTAAATTTGTTATATGCACAGGAAACGGTTAAGTTATCCGAAGAAATTTTAAAAAGAAGAAGCGAAATTTATGAACTTGTAAAATTCAAGTATGATGCAGGTCTCGAAGATAAGGGTTCGCTTCTTCGTGTTGAAGCCGATAAGTATCAGGCAGAATATGACTTATCAAAATCAAAACGAAACATAAGAACCGCTTCAGTGCAAATGTTAAAAGACATTGGGAAAGATGAATTTGAGGTAATCGTTGTCACGGGTAGTTTAAATGTGTATATTTCAACGGATGTCGTGCCAACTTACAAAGTTATAAAAGAAATACCTGATTATATGATTGCAGAAAAAAATATGGAAAAATCAGAATATAATATTAAATCTGCAAGAAGCGAGTTTTTCCCAAGTTTATCACTTTCAGGTAGTATTAACAAATCAGGTGAAGATTGGGCATCTATGACAGAATCACAATCAGTCGGATTAAGTTTATCATATCCCTTTTTCCCTGGCGGTAGAAATTTTTATAATTTAAAAATAGCAAAAACTAACAAAAGAATATCAGAAGAGACTTTTAGATTTATAAAGCAAGGTTTAGTAGTCAATTTAGAATCAACATGGAATAATTTTGTGGATGCATCGGAAAATGTAAAAGTTAGCGAAAGATATTTTGATGCGTCCGAGCAGCAATCAGAAATAAGAACCACAAAATATATTAACGGACTAATTTCTTATCAGGACTGGTACACATCAGAAAATGATTATATTAGTTCCAAGAGAACATTGCTTAATTCAAAAAGAAATGCAATACTTTCTGAAATATCCTGGAAAAAATTTTTAGGATTAGCGGAATAAAGTTCGTAGGTAAAATGGGGGATGATTTTAATGAAGAAAATAATAATTTCAATTATTGTATTAAGTTTAATTACTACCGGTGTAATAGTTTTATTTAAAAAGAAAAAAAGTAGTTATAAAGGTCAGGAGATTTATGCTAAGCGAAGTTCTATTGCAATAGAATTCCGAGAAACGGGAAGTGTAGGACCGAGAACACGGCTTGAAATAAGGCCGCAAGTATCCGGCAGAATAGAAGATATTTTAGTTATAGAAGGACAGAAAGTAAAAAAAGGCGAAATTCTTGCATGGATGAGTTCAACGGACAGAGCAGCTCTTTTAGATGCTACAAGATCTCAAAACAAAGAAGAGATAAAAAAATTTGAGGATGTATATAAACCTACTTCAATAGTTGCGCCTCTTAACGGATTTATTATAATAAGAAACAAAGAACCGGGACAAACAGTTACAGTAAGCGATTCAATTGTCGTTATGGCGGATACGCTTATTATTGCGGCAAATGTTGACGAGACGGATTTAAGATATATAAAATTGGGACAAAAAGTAAAAATATTCTTAGATGCATATCCCGATAAATATTTTAACGGTATCGTAGAGCATATTGCATACGAATCCAAAGTTATAAACAATGTTACTGTATATGAAATCAAGATTAAACCGGAGAATCCGCCACAAAATTTTCGTTCAGGTATGACAGCAACAATAGAACTAAAAGCCGAGCAAAAAGACGATGTATTATTATTGCCGGTCAATGCAGTTATATCAAATAATAATGAAAAATATGTTTTGATAAAAAAGGGAAAAAGTGAGAAAGCGGAACGTAGAAAAATAGTTACCGGTATAAATGACGGTAAGAATATTGAAATTGTTTCAGGAATTACCGAAGAAGATACTATTTTGCTACCCGGCGCATCGAATAATTCTACTGGAGGTTCCTCTCGAACACGTGGTGGTAGTATGGGTGGCATATTTGGTGGCGGAAGACGTTAAAGGCAGGGAGTAGCGTATAGGGACGAGCGTATAGGGGATAGTATTTAGTATTAATTTATAGTTTTTACTAACCTCCATACGCTAACCTCTCACCCCTAATCCCTATCCCCTGAATTTATGAAAATTATTGAATTAAAAAATATTTCAAAGACATATCATTTGGAAAAAGTAGAAGTACCTGTTTTGCATAATATTTCCTTGGATATTTCGGAAGGTGAATTTATTGCTATTATGGGTCATTCGGGTAGTGGCAAGTCAACGCTTCTTAATATCTTAGGACTTTTAGATAAGCCAAGTTCAGGAATTTATACATTAGCGACAAATGAGGTATCCCGCCTTTCAGATGACCAATTGGCAACGGTAAGAAATAAATTTCTTGGATTTATTTTTCAGAGTTTCAATCTTTTGCCGAGGATGGCAGCTTTAGAAAATGTCCTAATGCCGTTGGTTTATTCCGAGGACAGCAAAAAAGATAATAATTTTATAAAGAATAATCATGAAAATGCAAAAAAAATTCTTGAAAAAGTCGGCTTAGGTGACAGAATAAATCATAAACCCAACGAGTTATCCGGCGGACAACAACAAAGGGTAGCAATAGCGAGAGCGCTAATTAATAATCCGATGTTAATTCTTGCTGATGAACCTACAGGAAATCTTGATAGTAAATCAGCATCTGAAATAATAGATATACTTAAGGGGCTTAATGATTTGGGAATAACAATAGTAATGGTAACCCATGAACCGGATTTAGCACAAGCTGCCAAAAGAACAATTACTTTGCAGGACGGAGTCATAATATCAGATAAGAAAATAAGAAAAGAAGTGAATAATAATATTGAAGAAAAGGCAGAGCAATTCAGCAGGAAAATAACCCATCATATATTTAGGCTAAATAGAATGAAAGATTATTTTTTCCAGGCGATGCGTGCATTATTGTCTAATAGAACACGTTCGGTACTTTCTATATTAGGTGTATTAATAGGGGTAACCGGTTTGATAGCAATGTTAGCTTTAGGTCGCGGTGCTCAGGATGAAACAAAAAAACGTTTAGCATCTTTGGGTTCAAATATTTTAATGATTACGCCAGGTTCATCAACAAGGGGCGGAATTGCTTTTGAAGCAGGTTCGGTAACCAGATTTACGTTACAGGATGTAGATGAAATCAGAAATAAAGTATCGGGGATAAGCGGGGTAGCTCCGTATGTTACCGGTCGGGGACAAGCGGTATATAAAGGTAAAAACTGGAATGTGCGTATAGAAGGTACTACCAATGATTATCCGTTCTTGAGAAATTCCCAACCTGTTTCTGGCAGGTTTTTTACAACCGCAGAAACGGTATCGAGAATGAAGGTTGTCGTAATAGGGCAGACAATAAAGGAACAACTCTTTGAAGACCAAAATCCTTTAGGTGAATTCATTAAAATAAATAAAGTAGATTTTCAGATAATAGGTTTACTGCCGTATAAAGGCTCATCCGGTTGGCGAAATGAAGATGAAAAAGTAATAATACCTATAAACACAGCAATGTATCGCCTGCTTGGAAAAGAATATATAGATTCAATTGATGTTCAGACAGTGGATGAAAGTATAATGGATGAGGTCAGTAAGAATATCACAAAACTTATACTTCAATTGCATAGATTACCTGAAACAAAAACTGACTCAATAAATATAAGGAATATGGCTGATATTCAGGAAACAGTTGCCTCAACAATGAAAACATTCGCTTATCTCTTGGGTTCGGTTGCATTTATTAGTTTATTAGTAGGTGGAATAGGTATTATGAATATTATGCTCGTATCAGTAACTGAAAGGACACGTGAAATTGGCTTAAGAAAAGCGATAGGTGCAAATAATAATGATATTCTTTTCCAATTTATGATAGAATCAGTTGTAATTTGTGTTATGGGCGGTTTAATCGGTATAATTTTTGGTTCCTTAATTTCCGTATCCTTGTCAACTTTTGCAGGTTGGCAAACAAAAGTATCACTTTCCTCAGTTATTTTAGCATTTACATTTTCAGTTCTTGTCGGACTTATTTTTGGTACCTGGCCTGCCAGAAAAGCAGCGCAATTAAATCCAATTGATGCTCTCCGTTATGAATAGTGAGATTTTCAAATCATTAAAACATAGAAACTTTAGATTATTTTTTTTAGGACAAATTATATCTGTTACGGGAACATGGCTGCAATTAACTGCAATGCCATGGCTTGTCTATCATATTACTTCTTCAACAATTCTTTTAGGTTTAGTCGGTTTTTTAAGCCAAATCCCTATTTTGTTGATAGCACCTTTTGCAGGTGCGGTTGCTGATAGATATAATCGCAGAAAAATACTAATTATAACACAATCATTAGCTATGGCTCAGGCGATTACTTTAGGATTGCTTACTGTATCAGGTAAAGTGCAAATATGGCATATATTTATTTTGGCGGTATTTATTGGTTTTGTTAATGCGTTTGATATGCCAACCCGACAAATATTTTTACATGAAATGGTTGGTAAAGAGGATTTAACAAATGCAATTACATTAAATTCCTTTATATTTAATGGGGCTCGTCTTGTTGGTCCTGCTATTGCAGGTATTCTGATTGCATCTTTTGGTGAGGGATTATGTTTTATTTTAAACGGTATAAGCTTCTTTGCCGTTATAGCAGCGTTGTATTTTATAAAACCTTTTTCAATAATTAGTAATAGTAATAATAATAATATGTCTATATTTCAAGAATTGATATTGGGAATTAAGTATATTCGCAGAACAAGAATTGTTATATATATACTCTTATTAATTTCAGTTGTAGGAGTAATAGGTGTGTTTCCGACAATATTAATGCCTGTTTTTGTAAAAAATATTTTTAAGTTAGATTCAACTGGTCTTGGCATATTTATGTCTTCTATTGGTATAGGGGCGTTTATTGGAACTATAGGGATAGCATATAACAGCGGAAAGAAGAGTATTAAAAAAATAATTATTGATTCTGCATTGTTCTTAGGATTATTTGTTGTTGCTTTTGGCCTTTCAAAAAATATAATATTATCCATAGTATTTCTTGTTCTTACCGGGTACTTCATGGTTTCTCAAATGGTATTAAGTAATACATTTTTGCAACTAACAGTTCCCGACGAAATGCGTGGCAAGATAATGGGTTTCTTCACAATGTCTTTTATAGGCTTGGCGCCGCTTGGCAGCATTCTTGCGGGGTTTTTGGCATCTAAATTATCAGCTCCAATTACTGTTGCAATCGGTGGTATAGTTTGTATAATAATTACATTGATGATAAGAAAAGAGTTCATAGAAAGGCAGGATACAGGATACAAGATACAGGATACAGTTTAGGACAAGTTATAACTTTCAATTTGTGTCTCTGCCGTTTACAGTGTACTGTATTCTGAATCCTGTGTACTGAAGTTTATATGGTAATATTATATATTATAATTTTTATTTTTATTTTTTCATCCATATATCTCGGGATGCATTATTATGTTTATACCCGCATTATTACCGGATTAATGCTTAAAGTTCCTGCGATAAATTATCTTAAAACATTCTTTTTAATTGCTGCATTGTCATTTGTTTTAAGTGAGTATCTTAGCAGGCATATATCTACGTCGTGGGTTAAATATTTTGCATATCTTGGAGTAATATGGATAGGAATCATTTCAATTTCGTTCTCAGTTTTTTTCATTTCGGATATTTTTAAAATTTTTATTCACACACAAAATTTCAAATATTATTCAACGATTTGTTCTATTATTGCAATACTTTTGGTAACAGCATTTTCGCTTTATAATGTTTCCCGAGAAATAAGAATTAAAGAAGTAAAAATTAAAATTGATAAAGTACCAAGAGAATTATCAGGATTCACAATTGTTCAATTATCCGATGTGCATGTTGATTTACTGAAAAGTGTGAAATGGTTGGATGATATTGTAAGTAAAACAAACGCTCTTAATCCTGACTTAATAGTAATAACCGGTGATTTAATTGATTATGATTTATGTAATTTAGAAGAGTATTGCAAAATATTAAAAAAATTGAAATCAAAATATGGCGTATATGGTATCACCGGAAATCACGAATATTATACCGGGTACGAAAAATTCTTAAATATTGCTGAAAATATAAATATGAAAGTTCTAAAAAATGAAAAAGTTACAATTGCTGATTCAATAGAACTTGTAGGAACCAATGATGAAGCGGGGAAAAGGTTCCCCGGTGGAAGTCCAGACCTGAAATTAGCACTAAAAGGAAGCGACTTTAAAAAACCAGTAATTCTTTTGGCTCATAGACCGACAAGATTTAAAGAAGCTGTGGATTTAGGTGTTGATTTGCAATTATCTGGACATACCCATGCCGGTCAAATTCCACCGGTAGATTTAATTACAAAATTAATCTTTAAATATCCATATGGTTTACATAAACTTAAATCGTCATACATATACACAACATTCGGAACCGGAACGTGGGGTCCACCAATGCGGCTTTTCTCCCGTTCTGAGATTGTAAAAATTATTCTTGAAAAGTAGATACGGAAGAAAGAGATAATATAAAATTGCAGGAGTGGAATCGTTTATAGTTTATAGTTTGTAGTTTGTAGTGGCAGGGTTCCCCTGCCTGTAGTTAATTGTAGGGTAACAGGCAGGAATATTAATTTAAACATTGCACTATCGCACAATCACACCACCGCGCTATCACACTAAGTTTAATTTATGGAGAAAATTATGGAATTTAAAGAACTTGTGCTAAAAAGGTACAGTTGCAGGAAATTTAGTGGTGTACCCATAGAAAAAGAAAAAATAATTCAGTGTATTGAATCAGCGCGTGTTTCGCCATCTGCGTGTAATGCCCAGCCATGGAAATTTGTTGTAATTGATAATCCTGAAATCAGAAAAAAAGTTGCCGAAGCAGCCACTTCCGGTATTTATAGATTAAGCAAATTCTTAAATGAGGCACCTGTAATAATATTAGTATTAGCGGACAAAGGCAGCTTTCTATCAAGAGCCGGCTCGCTTATAAGAAATACAAGGTTTTATTTAATAGATATTGGGATTGTTTGTGAGCATATTGTTTTACAGGCAGCAGAGTTGGGTTTAGGTACCTGTTATGTCGGTTGGTTCAATGAAAAAGC
>Ga0156821_1017_pt1 | contig 16023 bp, 18 predicted proteins | sample RifOxyD2_FD_112121 | JGI IMG/M metagenome (GOLD analysis project Ga0156821, IMG submission 112121) | Elusimicrobia bacterium RIFOXYD2_FULL_34_30 | reverse complement strand
TGAAAAAAACATATTTATTATTTATTTGTTTGATTTTAATATCCAATAAGCAAATTTTTGCCAAAGGTGTCGGAACAACCGGTTGTTCTTTTCTTAAGATAGATACGGTTGCAAGACCGGTTGGGATGGGTGGCGCTTTTTCAGGGATATCTGACGATGTAAATGCAATACGGTACAATCCTGCCGGATTATCGCAAATCAACAAGGCAGAAGTAACATTAACACATAATGAATGGATACAGGACATAAAAAATGAGTTTGTAGGATATGCCCAGCCTGTCGGCAAAGATTGGACATTGGGTTTAACATTGAATTATTTGTATACCACAGGATTGATAAAAAGAGATATAAATGGTAATACTTTGGATGGAACTTTTGGTGCAAATGATGGTATGTCAACTCTTTCTTTCAGTAAAAGATTTAATGATAATATCCATTTAGGAACAAATATAAAAATAGTACGTGAAGTTATTGAAGAAAGAAATGATATTGCATATGCTGTTGATTTTGGATTGTTATATAAAATATCCGACTTAAATATTGGGGTTGTAGCTCAAAATATCGGTAGTAAAATTGAGCTTTATCAGGAATCATTTTCTCTGCCGCTTTCTTTAAGAATCGGGCTTGGTATTAAATATATTAAAAATGCAATAATAGGAATTGATGCGGCAAAATCTATTGATAATCAAAATGATTTTAGAATAGGCGGTGAATACCTATTATTTGATATTTTAGCATTAAGAGCAGGCTATAAATTTAATCAGGATGAAAATACAGGCAAAGGCATTCATGGCGGGGCCGGTGTGAAATATAAAAATTATCAGGCAGATTTTGCTTTTGTTCCTTACGGCGATTTAGGTAATACTTACCGCATTTCGTTAACCTTCCGATTTGGACATTCTCAAACCAAATAGAATTGTTCTCAATACTGCTTGACAAAAAGTGGCTTCTCTTGTATAATCTTATAAAAAATAGAGATTAGTGGTGGAAGGAAACAGTTTTTAAATATGGAAATAAAATATATTAATACTAAAAACTGGCAAAATTTTTTACTAAATCAGGTGGAAAAATATGATGTATATTCTTTATTTATGCAAGGCGATAAAGATTATCATTATCAAAAATTAAATGCAGAGAATTTAAACGATTCGTTGCTTGGCAGTTATCGTTCAAGCGTTCCCATAAAATCTTTTTTCTTTCCACCTTCCGAAAAGATTGTTCCGTTTGATACAAAAAAACAAAAAATAATAGTAGGTGTTAAAGCATGTGAAATTGCACATCTTATGACTCTTGACAATATGTTCTTGGGTGGTGAATATACGGATCCGGTATATGAAGCATCAAGAAAAAATACTATATTAATATCAGCAGACTGCACGTCGGCTAAATATTGTTGCTTCTGTTCAAAAATAGAAGGTTTTCCTTATCCGACATTTGGTTTTGACATAAATTTACGAACTGTAAAAAACGGCTATGTCGTAGAAACTTTGACTGAAAAAGGTAATGATTTAATTAAAAATAATAGTAATTTGTTCCAAATTTCAATTCAGGATTATGTTAAGGAATCTGAAGAAAAGAGAAAGCAAATGTTCGAATTAGTTCTTGAAAATAATAAAGATTATAAATTTGCAAAAGAACTTAACGAAGCCGTAAAACCGTTTAAAATGGATTTATGGAAAGAAATTGCAAAAGAATGCGTTGAATGCGGTGGTTGCAGGTTTATTTGTTCTACATGCTATTGTTTTCTTATTAATGAATTGAAAGATTTTGAAAAAAACAGAATTTGGGATACCTGTCAGTTTAAAGGCTATTCAAGGGTTGCAGGTGGCGGGAATCCGCGACATACCAAACATTCAAGATACAGGAATTTTTATTCATGTAAGATAAATTATAGATACGAAAATTTTGGTTTTTATGCATGTACTGGGTGCGGCAGGTGTATAGACGTGTGTCCTGCCGAAATTGATATAAGAAAAGTATTAACTTTATTGAGTGAATAGCATTGAAAAAGACATCAACGATCATGATTATTTACCCGCAACGACTTATTGTCCGCCAACGGTTCCTTGTCCGCCAACGGTTCCTTGTCCGCCAACGGTTCAGTGGCGGAAGTGGCGGAAGTGTCTGAAGTGGCGGGCACAGATTTTAAAAGACGATTACGGTGATTTAACAATTAGCCCTAATCTGTGCAAGCGTAGTTTAAAAAAATGACAAATATCTATCAATCGTTTAAGTCTGAAATTATTAAAATTACCGACGAAAGTTCTAATATCAAAACATTTACACTTAAACCTTCCGAAAAATTTTCGTTTAAAACAGGTCAATTTATTGAGTTTTCACTTAATGGTATAGGGGAAGCTCCGGTTACACCATCATCATCGCCTTTTGAAACTGATACAATAGATATTACAATAATGAAAGTTGGATATGTAACTGAAAAGATACATCAGCTAAAAAGCGGCGATACTGTGGGTATACGAGGACCGTATGGAAAGGGGTACCCTTTGGAAAATATGTTTGATAAAGAAATACTGATTCTCGGGGGTGGTGTGGGTATGGCGCCTCTTCGCTCATTATTGTTAACGCTTATACATCAGATGGACAGATTTAAAAGAATTATTCTTTGTTATGGAGCAAAAAGTCCTGAAGATATTATATATAAATCACAATTTGAAGAATGGAAAAAAGTTAAAAACTTAGAAGTATTAAGGAGTGTTGATAAATGTCAATCCGGCAAGTGGGGGGGGGATATTGGGGTGGTAACCTGCCTATTAGATAAAGTAAATATTAACTTAAAAAATACAATTTCAATCGTATGTGGACCTCCGATAATGATGAAGTTTGGTACAAGAAAACTCCTTGAAATAGGTTTTGCACCGGAACAAATTTATCTTTCTATGGAAAAAAACATGTCCTGTGGTTTAGGTAAATGCGGGCATTGTCAAATAGGACCTTATTTTGTTTGTAAAGATGGTCCAGTTTTTACATATGAACAGATAAAGGACTACGAGGAACTTTGGGACTAATAAAACAGTGTGGTTGTGCAATAGTGCGATAGTGGGATAGAATGAAGGCAGGTAAAAGGCGTGAGTAAGAAAATATTAATTGATTTAGAGAAATATTATAAAATAAAAGATTTTAAAGCGGATTGCAGCTATTATTACCATCAGGGAACTGCGTTGGCTGCCCCGAAAAATTGGGGCGTAGAAAAGCTTTTGGCAAAAGCATCTCAATATATCGTATGTCGCCAGTGCAAACGTGCAGATTGTATAATTTCATGTCCTTGGGAAGCGTTAGGATTTAATGATAAAGGTATACTGGAAAGATATTCAATGAGATGCACATCCTGCAAGACATGTTCAACTGCTTGTCCGTTTGGCACTATTTACTTAGATATTTTACCTTACAAAACATCTCAGTGTGATTATTGTATCGGTAGAAGTAACGGTGAGCCTCCTTTATGTGTTAATACTGATAAAGAAAAAATATTGCAATGGGTGGACATGGAAGCCGATGAATCTAAAAATATACATAAAATATCGGATTATCTTCTCGTAGTGTCGCCCAAATGGAAAAAGTAACGCATTGCTGCGTTTGATTACACAGATTCTTAAAGACGATTAAATAAATTTTAGACTATCCTGAATTTGTGTAATCTTGTCTTACAGATTGTGTCATAATTCCAAAATTGTAGCTGCAGAGCGATAGCTCTGCTAAAATATGGCAAAGCTCACGCTTTGCTGCTACAAAATGGAAAACGAAATACGTTCATTAACAATTGCGATACAGTCTGTTAATCTGTGCAAGCGTTTTATATGAAGTTATTGTTTGAATTTATTATATTTCCGGGATTTATATTTACAGCTATTTTAGGTATGCTGGTTTCTTGGATTGATAGAAAAGTTACTGCAAGAATACAATGGCGGCAGGGTCCTCCTTTGCTTCAGCCGTATTATGATTTAGAAAAACTACTAATCAAAGAGACCATTATTCCCGAAAATGCAAACGCTCTTATTTTTCTTATATCGCCGCTTATTGCAATAATATCCACTACAATAGTATCTTTAATTATTTGGAAAACCATTTTCAATCCTCAGTCACTTTTTATCGGCGATTTAATAGTTGTAATATATCTACTCGCATTAACACCAATTGCAGTTATATTAGGTGCAAGTGCATCCGGAAATCCGATAGCGTCATTAGCTGCATCGCGCGAGATGAAACTTTTTATGTCTTATGAACTTCCTTTTATTTTTTCTATTTTAGTTCCAGTAATAAAAGCTCATTCAATAAAATTAGGGGAAATAATTATATATCAACAATCAACGGGAATGATTTTTAATTCGATTTCAGGTATTTTGGCGTCGGCTATATTCTTAATTACTATTCATGCAAAACTTGGGCTTGTTCCTTTTGATATTGCAGAAGCAGAAACTGAATTAGCCGGAGGCGTATTTATAGAGTATTCAGGAACACCACTTGCATTACATAAATTAAATAGAATTATGCTTTTATTCGTGGTACCTGTATTTGCCGTAATTCTTTTTTTAGGCGGGATGCATCCATTTTATACTGGAATCTTAAAATATTTGGTTGTTGTGGTTTTAATTATACTAATCAAAAATACCAATCCACGTTTAAGAATTGATCAAGCAATAAAATTTTTCTGGAGAAGCTGCACAATGCTTTCAATATTAGCGATAATATTGGCGATAAAAGGATTTTAGAATGTTATGAACATAAAAACTCTTACAAGATCGCTTTGGGCATTTCATGTATGTTGCAGTCCATGTAATAATTGTGATATAGAAATATTAGATACACTGACTCCAAGATATGATTTGGAAAGGTTCGGAATTCAATTGGTTGGCTCAATTCGTCATGCAGACATTCTTTTGGTATCAGGGGTGGTAAATAAAAAAAATGTATCGCGATTAAAAAGGATATATGAGCAAGCACCTAAACCGATTTTGGTTGTTGCAATCGGCAACTGTGCATGCTCGGAAATATTATTTAGAAATTCATATAATGCCTGCGGTCCTGTAGATAAAATCATACCGGTTGATGCATATGTACCGGGTTGTCCTCCAAAACCGGAAGCAATGATTATGGGTATAGTAAAACTAATTAATACATTGCACGATAAAAAATGAATAGTATAGAGATTATTAAAGATAAGTTGAGTAATAAAATATTGAAATTTGAAAAAAAGAATTCAAAAAGATATTATATTGATATTCTTCCAACAGATATAGTTGCTGTAACTGAAATGTTATTGGGTGAACTTGAGTATAGATTCGTTATAGCAACAGGAATAGATAGACGTGACGGTATAGAAATTATTTATCATTTCTCAGATGATAAAAATGGTATGGTCGTTTCCATAAGAACTTTGCTTACAAATAAAGAAAAGCCTGAAATAGATACTATATCTAATATCATTAAAGGTTCGGAATGGATAGAAAGGGAAATGTGGGAGCTTCTTGGAATTAATTTTAAGGGACATCCAAATTTGAAACATCTTGTGCTTAATGAAGATTGGCCGGAAGGTGATTACCCATTGAGACAAGGGCGCGGGAATGAGACAGGTTAAAGGTTAAAAGCTAAAATAAGGACAAGTAAGAAAATAGAAAAAAAATGACTGATAAAAAAAATAAACCACGAACAATTATACCAATCGGACCATATCATCCTCTACAAGAAGAAGCAGAGTTTTTTAAGTTATATGTAGAAGGTGAAAAAGTGGTTGATATGGATATTGAAATAGGCTATATGCATAGAGGTATTGAAAAACTTTCAGAATCTATGCATTATGATCAGTCTGCATTTTTAGTTGAACGTATTTGCGGCATTTGCTCTAATAGTCATCCTTTCGCGTATGTAAATGCTGTTGAAGATTTGGCAGGCATTGAAATAACTCTTCGTGCAAAGTATATACGTTCCATTATAGGGGAATTAGAACGTTTGCATTCGCATCTGTTATGGCTGGGATTAGCAGGCCATTTTATCGGTTATAATACTGTTTGGATGTGGTCTTGGAAATACCGCGAGTTAGTAAACGATATCTTTGAATTCATCACGGGTAATCGCCAGCATTATGCAATGATGAAAATTGGCGGTGTGCGCAGAGATATAGAAAATAAGGATATAACCCAAATTGAAAAGATGTGTGATGATTTGATTCCTGTTTTGAATTTGTTTAAAGGTGCGGTATTAGATGATCCTGTAATACATGCAAGAACAAAAAATGTGGGAATTCTTCCTATAGAGGTTGCAATTGATTATTGCGTGGTTGGTCCTACAGCACGTGCATCCGGAATAGATATTGATATCAGAAGAGACGATCCATATGCCGCATATAATTTGGTTCCTTGGAATGTTATAGTAACTAAAAACGGCGACGTTTTTGATAAGGCTGTAGTTCGTATATTAGAAATGTATGAAAGTATAAAAATTATTAGAGGTTGTCTTAATGGGCTTTTAAAAGAACCGGAAGGTAATTATGATTTAAAAATTAAAGAAATTCCTGTCGGAGAAGGTATCGGAAGACACGAAGCACCGCGAGGAGAAGTATTCCATTATGTTCGTTCCGATAAAACCAATAGACCTGCACGACATAAAATTCGTGCGCCTTCATATGTAAATGTACCTTCTAATCAATATGCCGTAATAGGGCAAACTATTTCCGATGCAGCTTTAATTTTAGCAGCGGTGGATCCCTGTTATTGCTGTACGGAAAGAGTTGCTATTATTGATAAACAAAAAAATAAAAAAATTATGAACGGATTTGATTTGATAAAATTATCCCAGGAAAAAACAGAAAAATTGAGAAATAAATAAGGCGACCCTGTATAGTTTTGCCAAATGTCAAAGATGTAGGGATTCTCTTCGTCTTTTATATTATAAAATCTAAAGAGTTATAGGTAATGTCAAAAATATTATGAAAAATCATGGTTTTTCACTAGACGATATTTTTTTAACGCCTCATAAATCTAAAATTGGTAAACTCCTCGCTACGCTCGTCAAACATACCAATTTTTTAACGATTTATTCGGCTAAAAACATCTATATCGTTCAAAACCAAATTTTTCAATAATATGTCATTTTTGACATTACGGAGTTATGTGAAGGATAAAATATGCTTGATAATTTACAGAATTATGTGATAGGAATTACATTTACAGGTTCATTCCTAATTCTATTGTTTAAAAAATATTACAGAATTCTTGCTTTATCTTTCACCTTATTGGGTTTGGTTTTGATATCATTCTTGATTCCTTCGGTGTATCAAAATCAAATTTTTCTTTATGAGAAATACTTTGTTGATTTCTTTTCTATAATATTTCTTGCCGATGGTCTTTCTATCTTTATGGCGGTTGTTTCATCGTTTATAGGTTGTATGATATTAATTTACATATTGGATTATATCAGAAGTAATGAAAATCAATACCAGTATTTTTTCTATTTCACACTCTTTATTGCATCAATGCTTGGATTCGTTTTTTCTGCGAATCTGTTATTAATGTATGTTTTCTGGGAAATGATTGCTATTATATTTTGGCGGATTTCGGGTTTTTATGGCGATGATGAACATTTAAACGCATCTGATAAGATGCTTTATACCACATTTTTGGGTTCAGTATTTATGTTAGTTGGTTTTGCTTTAATTTATAATGAATATAATACATTAAATATTTTATCTCTGCGAGGTAAAGAAATATCGTTAATGGCTGCTTTTTTTATAATAGCAGGCTTATTATCAAAATCTGCACAGATTCCTTTTTATGCGTGGCTACCGGAAAATTCCAGAGCTATAATACCGTCGCTTGCTATTTTATTAGCTGCAGAAGTCGGTATTTATGCTTTTGCACGTCTATTTCTAATGACATTCTCGGTCCCTCTAATGGTATTTGATACCGTAATTATTATATCAATATTGACTATAATTATTTCCGGGTCATTGGCATTTTGTGAAAATGATATAAAGAAAATACTTATATATTCTACAATAGCACAAATAGGATATATCTTTTTAGGACTTTCAACAAAAAGTGTTATAGGATTTTCGGCTGCACTTCTATATATAATTGTTCATGGTTTCGGTAAGGCGGGTTTATTTCTATCGGTAGGAATTATAGAAAGACAGACAGGTATTACTGACTTAAGAAAATTGGGTGGACTCTCAAAAATAATGCCGCTTGTTTCTATAGGTTTTATACTATGTGCACTTTCAATAATAGGTTTACCACCCTTCGGCGGTTTTTTTGCAAAATTATTAATAATTATGTCTCTTGTTCAGCAAGGTAGAATTTTAGCGGCATCTTTAGCTGTAGTTGGTGCAGTTTTTACCCTTTTATATTTATTTAGATTATATAACGCAGTGTTTTTAGGAACGATAAAAAGAAACGAAACGGAACTTAAAACTGAATTGTCGCCGTCTAATGTAACGATGCATCTCGAAGATAAAACAACATTTGAAGAAAACAAAACAATGATTATTGTTGTTTTGATATTCGGCATATTATCCTTACTTTTAGGTTTAATACTAAAGTTACCATTAAGTTTTATTGAGATGATAAAATGACTATAAAAGTCTGATTACACAGATTATTAGTTAAATAAAATGAATTTATTGATTTATCCCATAATTATACCGATAATCGGCGGAATCGTTGTTTTTGCGTTCAGAAAAATAGCAAAAATATTTTCTATATTAATAACACTTGTTACGTTAATTATCAGTATTATCATTTTTTCTACAGGAGAAATTGTTTTATTGGAATCTTGGTTACCCTATGGAATAGATTTTTCTCTAAAAAGCTATCCATTGTCAAATGTTTGTATTTTATTTGCAACCTTTATTGCGTTATTAATTTCTATATACTCACTAAAAAGTGAACATAATAAAATTTCTGAATATTATTCGCTGATATTGTTAAACTTGGGTATAGTTAACGGCGTTTTTTTATCCAATAACTTGGTTCTTTTTATACTATTTTGGGAAATTGCAGCAATAATTTTGTATTATTCAATAAGAATAGGAGGAGAAAATTCGTATATTACTGCTACAAAATCACTTTTTATAATCGGATTTTCTGATTTTTGCCTACTATTGGGCATAATTATTGTTTGGAATTTAGCGGGAACTTTTGATATGAGTAAAATAGATATTTCTAATAAATTTTTTCTATTACCTTTTGTCTTGCTTTGTATCGGTTCTATTGCAAAAATAGGCGCGATACCGTTTCATTCGTGGATTCCAGATGCTTCAAAAGATGCACAGGTTGAAATAATGGCATATCTACCGGCATCTATAGATAAACTTTTAGGTGTTTATCTATTAATAAGAATATTTATGGATTTTTTTAAGCTCATTGAATTTGATTTCAATATTTTATTAATCTTAATGTTAATCGGCGCTTTAACTATTATTGTTTCATTGATGATTGCTTTGGTTCAAAATGACCTAAAAAAGATAATTGCATATTTTAATATTTCAAGTGCAGGATATCTGATTTTAGGTATTGCCACAAACACCGCTATGGGGATAGCGGGAGGAATGTCTTATCTTATTAGTACCGTATTTTGGACTTCGTGCTTATTTCTATGTTCAGGAAGTATAGAAAAGCAAATAGGTACGACTAATATTGATGATTTGGGCGGACTCTCAAAAAAAATGCCTATTACTTTTTTTGCTACATTGATTGCAGCTATTTCAATTTCAGGGATACCTCCGTTTTCCGGTTTCTTTGCAAAATGGATAATTTATCAAAACTTAATTGATATTTATAAAACTAATAATTCAAATTTAGTAATACTATTCCTAATCATTGCTATGTTTGGAAGTGCTTTATTATTGGCATCTTCAATAAAAATCATATACTCTGTCTTTTTAGGTAATATAAAAGATAACTTAGTAAATAAAAATATTTCCGATTATCATTGGACAATCTGGTTGCCTGTTTCTATTTTATCAATATTATCTGTAATATTCGGTGTTTTTGCATATCAGATTCCATTAAAACTTTTTATTATGCCTTCACTTGCTGCTAACATCCCGCCTCTTACCCCTGTTTTCACGGGTTTGTGGCAACCATCTATAGCGACATTTTTAATTATAATCGGACTTATAATCGGTATAATAATATATTTAATGCAAGCGGTAAAAAATTTAAGAAGGACAGAAACTTATACATATGGTGAAGATCCGAATATTTATAAAGCAGGATTCCCCGGTAGCGATTTCTATTTATCTATAACCGAAGCAAGTCCGTTCCGTTCACTATACAAAAAAGCATCAAAGGGTATATTCGATGCACATAACATAGCCATATCTTCTATCAAGTTTTTTTCAATATTAATAAGTAATTTTATTGATGAATATTTTCAACATCTCTACGAAATTATTGAGAATATTACTGCTACGATTTCAAAATTATCTTCGTCTTTACAGGGTGGTTTGCTTTCTATATATATATTCTGGTCAATGGTAGGATTTATGGTTTTATTATTTATACTGTGCAGATGAAACATTTATGTTTGAAATATTTATAATATTATTTTCCATATTTGTATTAATTGCGGCTATTGCTGCTGTTGAAATGAAAGATCTGTTATCTTCAATAATGGCATTAAGCGTTGTCGGATTTGGGCTTGTTATAATTTTTATTTTTCTTGCAGCGCCCGAAGTTGTATCAGCACAGTTAGTAATTGAAATCCTGTGTTTTGTTTCTTTGGTTGTTGTTGTGAATAAAACATCAAAGGTTGATGAAACTAAACTTTATTCAATGAGGGAAATATCACCGGTATCAGCCGGATTATTTTTTGCAATTATATTTATTATTTTCGGTTTATGGGGCATACAGGATTTGCCAAAATTCGGGGAGCCGGTTATGAAGGTTTCATCAGTTTATATTCAAAAAGTTATTGCCGAAATAGGTGCAAAGAACATAGTAACAGCGATATTAATGGATTTTAGAGCATTTAATACTCTGATTGAAGTAGTTTTAATAATAACTTTATTTGTCGGAGTTGCAACAATACTCAGAAAAAGAGGAAGAAAAAATGCCGAGAGTGATTAAGATACTAACAAACTATGTGATTGGACCTATTATTACTTTTGGAGTATATGTATTTGTATTCGGACATCTTTTACCCGGAGAAGGTTTTGACGGTGGAATGATTGTGGCATCAATATTTATTTTATGTATAATAGTTTATGGGAAAGAAGAAATGGAAAAAAGAATTAGCATTGGTAATGCTGTATTTATTTCAGTTTTCAGCGGAATTTTAATTATAATAATGGGTTTTGTTGGAATGCTTGGATTAAGGTTTGAACATAAATATTATTTAGATAATTTTTTATCGCAAGGGACATTCAGCCATCTTTTTTCAGGTGGCACAGTACCGATATTTAATATTCTTGTCGGTTTAAGTATTACATTTGGATTTTATGCTATTTTTGCATATCTCTCCGAATATAAGACCGTTGATAAAATAAACAACGGCCTTGATTACACAGACTTTAAAAAATGATTACACAGATACTACAATCGTTTCTTAATCTGTATAATCTTGTCGTTTAATCGATGAAATCAGAGATTGTTGGTTTTTAAACAATCTCAATATAGGACAGAGGCATAAATCATGGGTACATTAATTTATATTTCAAGTTTCTTATTGTTTTTAATAGGTTTATATTGCGTAGTTGTAAAAGATAATCTAATAAAAATCATCATAGGAATAAAAATAATGGGTTATGGCGTCTGTCTTTTCTATATAATGATTTCGTATAAAAGCGATGCCATAGCACCAATAATAATTAAAGGCGTAAAAAATTATACAGACCCGTTACCACAGGCTCTAATACCGGCAATAATGGCAGCGTCATTTGCTGCTATGATATTAATGCTTGCAACGAGCATTCGCCTTTTTGAGAAGCATAAAACACTGGATATGTCTAAAATTAAAGAATTGAAAGGTTAAATTTAATATGCTATTACTAATTTTTATATTATTACCCATAGTGTCTGCTTTAATATTGATTTTATATGAAAGAATTAATAAAGAATCGGGAAGTTTAATTACATTTACAGCTACTTTAATAAATTTATCTATTGTAATATTTCTCTTTTTTATATCAAGCGATAATCGAATTGTATACCATATTGGTGGCTGGCCTTCACCGTTAGGTATAAGTTTGGTATTAGATAGTTTTTCGTTATTAATGCTTTTTGTTATAAACTTAATAAGTTGTTTGTCAATGCTTTATTCTATTGATTATATAAAACATTATGATTCAAGGGCAAAGTTTTTCATTTTAAATTTATTTTTAATTGCAGGCCTGAACGGTGTTGTTCTTTCCGGTGACATTTTTAATCTGTATATATTCTTGGAAATAATAGCGTTTGCATCATATGCTTTAATTGCATTCGGATTGGGCAAAGAAGACCTCGAAGCGTCAATAAGATATCAGGTAATCGGTACTATAGGATCATTCTTTATATTTTTTGGTATAGGATTTTTATATTCCGTAACAGGTTCACTTGATTTGGCAGACATATCAAAAATAATTCATCAGCATTCGGCAACAAATAGGGCGATATTATTTGCAATACCTTTATTATTATTCGGTTTTTCATTAAAAGCAGCACTGGTACCGTTTCATGCTTGGTTACCGGACGCTCATCCTACTGCCCCTGCACCTGTAAGCGCCATGCTTTCAGGTGTAGTTATTAAGGTTTCTGGAATCTACGGAATAGTAAGAATATTTTTTAGTGTTACAGGTGTATCAACTACACTACTTCAAATTCTATTATATGCAGGATTAATATCTGTTTTTTTCGGCGCATTTGCGGCATTATATCAAAATGATTTTAAAAGAATACTTGCTTATTCTTCTATCTCACAAATCGGCTATATAATGCTTGGAATAGGGATAGGGACACCTTTAGGTTATGCAGGCGCTCTTTTACATATAATTAACCATGCTGCATTTAAATCGTTATTTTTCATGGTAGCTGGTGCAGTCAATTATGCAACAGGTAAAAGAGATACACGGGAACTTGGCGGGCTTTCAAAAAAAATGCCGATAACATATATATCCTCTATCTCATCATCGCTTTCACTGGCAGGAATACCTCCGTTTGGCGGATTTTTTTCAAAATTCTTAATACTATTAGCTCTTGTTAAAGCAAATCATTTAACACTTTCAATATTACTTGTCATTAGTTTTTTATTAACCCTCGCTTATTTTATTAAGATTCATAGAAGAGTATTTTTACGTTCAGAAAATTCAGAACTATACAAAAATGTAAAAGAAGTTCCTTATTCAATGAGAATTGCAATGATAATACTTGCGATTATATGTCTTGGCTTGGGACTGACTTTTCCATGGATAATGAAAACGTTCATTAACTCAGCGGTAAATATTTTTACTAACGGTATAAATTACGGAAATATAATATCAGGACTATGAAAAAAACATCACTTTTTGTATTATGTTTTATCATCTGGCTATTAATCGTATGGGAGATTGAAATCCAAAGCGTAATAGTTGGATTTGTCGTTTCCTTAATAATTGCTCAGGTATTTGGCGGAATGAATAAGGAATATGCGTTGCATCTTAGAGAAATCAAATCTATAAATTTTATCGTATTCTTTATAAGAATATTTATAACTTGGATAAAAGCATCTATCAAGCAAATATATGCAATAACAATGCAAACCAAATTCGAATCAAAAGTGATAGAAATAAAACTTTCGGTAACCGAACCAAAAATAATTGCATTTATCGTATGGGCGTTGAATTTTTATCCTGACCTAATAGTAGTTTATGAAAAGGATTCGCTGATAAAAGTAAGTACTATGGAAGGCAATATAGAATGGGTAAAAACCGAAATTAAAGAACTTGAAAATTTGCTTAAAAAGGTATTTATATGAATTTTGCATTAGCAATTCTGACAGTCTCCTGCTTAATGTGTTTGTGGAGATTTTTAAAAGGGCCGACTCGTTCCGATAGATTTTTGGCATTAATAATGTTAACAATTATTGCAGTCGGATTTCTTGGTATTATGTCAGTAAAAACAGAATCTGAATTTCTAATAGACCTTGCGATTGACGTAATGATATTGGCATTTGTAGGAACGCTTGCGGTAATAAAATTTTTTGAAGGAAAAGAACTGGACGAATAAAAAAATGGATAGAATAATAATAATAATCGGTTCACTAATAGTATTTATAGGATGTGTGGGATTCGTGCATATTCCGGGATTTTATTCAAGGGTGCAGATACTTGTTAAATCGATATCATTCGGCATTTCTGTAATACTGTTCGGTGTTTTTATCCATCTGGGATTCGATGGAATGGGCATCCGTGCATTAGTCTGTATATTATTTGTCTGGTTTCTGGTTTCAATAATAGGCTTCGCAATATCATTAACAAAAAAATGAGCTCCGTGTACTAGAATTAGAAGAAAATTAATTATTTTAAAGAGGAGCGAAATCCGCCGAAGCAAAAATCTATTCAGACATTTTGTTTTAACTTTTTTCTGATTTTGCGAAGGCGGATGATTGCTATGAGATATCCTAAATTACGAGAATTAAAAGAAGCAATAAAAGCGTTGATAAAAGGTCCTTATACGACAAAATTTCCTAAGGTCCCCCATAAACCTTTTCCAAGATTCAGGGGTAAACCTGTCCCTGATGAAAAAGGTTGTATCGGTTGTGGTGCTTGTGCTATTGTTTGTCCGCCGCAATCAATAACAATTACGGATGTTATAACAGAAAATCCACCGATCCGTTATTTAAGATGGAGACATGACTATTGTATTTTCTGCGGACAATGTGACAGATTATGCACGTCGCAGGAAGGGGTAAAACTATCAAATGAATTTGACCTTGCCGACATCAAAAGGGATAAGATGTACGATGAAATAAAAAAGGAATTAGTATTGTGTTCGGAATGCGGTGAAATAATTGCACCAAAAGACCAACTATTATTTACGTACAAAAAACTTTTAACAATGACTTACAGTAATATAAACCTAATTGATTTAACACAAAGGGAATTATTAGGTAACATAAATGCTGTCCTTTCCGACACTTCCCAGCCTTTAAGAAGACAATCCTCGGTAAAATTACTTTGTCCTAAATGCAGACACATTGTATGGGTATTTGACGACTCTGGAAGGTGAAATTCGCTCGATAGCAAACTTTTTTGAGACACTCCTTAGAAGTCGCTCTGCAATTTATTTCTGTAGAGTATAGGTCGTAAATTGAAGCTCTACAAAAGTTTCTTGCTCGCTCACCACTGAAATCAAAATCATGGTAAGAATGTAAAGAAAAACCGGTAAATTTCTACTTCGTTTCACGATTAATAGTGTGTATTCCCTATAGTTATTTTTTGTAGCCGCAAAACGCAGCTTTACTTTTTTATTTGCTTAATACTACTAAAAGTTGTAAAATATCATTGTTATTACCATTCCAATATGGCTTGTCTTTCCATAGACGAAGTTTAGTAATAACAAGTGATAAAATAAAGAATTTTATTCTTTTATTTCATATTTACAATCAATGAATAATACAAAAAAAAGTATCCATGAAGAATATGTAGTATGTTATCTTGATTTATTAGGCTATAAAGAATTAATAGATAAATCATATAAAGATGAACAAGTAGTTATCAATACATATAATGTATTTGAAAATATACTAAGATTGATAGATATTTTTAAAAACAGAAAAATCAATAATGTTTTTGCAAAAGCTAATGTTGAAATAATGAAAAAGATAAAATTCTGTATATTTCCGATTCAGTATTGATTACTATGAAAATGGAAGATGCAAAATTCTCTTTTAATACCCATGTAGAAGGATATAATGAAAGATTGCAATCTGTTGATTTTTTAGATATGTATTTGAATCATATTTCTTTTTTCTGTTTTTCAGTTGCAGAAAAATTAGGATATTTCTTTAGAGGAGCAATAACAATTGGACAATATTACCAACAACAAATACTAAATC
>Ga0156821_1091_pt1 | contig 16542 bp, 12 predicted proteins | sample RifOxyD2_FD_112121 | JGI IMG/M metagenome (GOLD analysis project Ga0156821, IMG submission 112121) | Elusimicrobia bacterium RIFOXYD2_FULL_34_30 | reverse complement strand
TATCGTCAATAAATTATATAAATAAAAAACAAAAAAGTCAAAGTTTTTGACAGAACGTTTAAAATGTTGGAGGTAAGAATAATGAAAAGAATATTTTTAGTAATGTTGGTACTAATAGGGTTAATCTCTATTGGGATAATGTGGGCAGTGAGCACGGGGACAGTGAAAAATGTAGCATCAGATGAAAATGCAAGTATTAAGAAAAAAGATGAATTAAGAAAAAAACTACCAGTGTTGATAGATAAGCTAAAAATAGCTAAAGGAAAAGATAAAATATTAATAATACGTGATCTCGGCTATTCTGAAGATGAAAGGGCTATACCTTTGCTAATTGGGATAATAAAAGATAAAGGAGAAGATATTAAAAACAAAAGAGAATCAATTACAGCTTTGGCTAATATGAAAGAAAAAAAACAATTCATACCTGTACTTAAAGAAGCATTTAAGGATGATAAATTAAAGGTGATATCTGGTTATACTTTATGTGTATTAGAAGAAAATGAAAACACCTTACCTTTTTTGGAACAATATGCAAAAGATGGACATCCAGAAGTATTATTTTATAAAGATAGTAACAACAAAAAAAAGTATTTTAACGAAAATCAAGCAAAAGAAATATACATAAATATGCTGTATACTAAAAATGATGATATCAATGCCAGAGTAGCAACATACTTATTAGATATGGGCGAAAATGATAAAGCAAGACAAGTTGTTTTTAAAATTGCAAAAGACACAAAAACAATTGGAAGTGAAAGAGGAAGAATAATGACATATGTAATTTATGTATTAGAAAAAATTGGAGATAAGGAATCGATAGATGTATTGTATGAAATATTGACTAATGAAAATTCACGTTTAATTAAAGATCAAGCAGAGATGGCTTTGTCTAAATTAAATAGGCAAGATTTAATTGGACAATATAAATTAAATGAGATACAGAAAAAATAGGAACAGTTATGAAATGTTTTAAAAACACTAAAAAAATAATATTTATTTTATCTATATTTTTTGTAAATTTATCCTATCTCTGTACTTATGAAAGAGACAAATCTTTGGAATATGTAGATAGCTGGTGGAATTCAGATTTAGATGATGATGGGATACGCGAACATATTAATCCATTATATGACGAATTTTACAATTCTGGTGGAGACTGTGCAAATTTTGGATCACAAGTATTAATTGCAGGTGGAATTTGGTTTGGAAGTGATGGGGTTCAGAAAGGTGGAACTATAGCCCTTGCAGAAAGTCTACGAACAAACTTAATAATAAAACATAGTGCAAAAAAACATTCCACTTTAAACGGAAATATACAAAGAGCGGATATAGTATTTTGGACAAACCATGATACAAATCCTGATGCTGATCATACTATGGAAATTAGAACACGATTAACCAATAACATATATGTATCTGCACACGATACTGACAGACATGGTGTAAACGCCGAAGATGATCCATATGTTTTTCTTAGTGTTTATGGAACACCTGTTTTAGCATTTTTACAAATACCGGATTCTCCAATTATTCAGCAAGTTCTTTTGATACAAAATGGTGATGTTAAATACCATGCTTACTATAATCATTCTAGTAATCAAAAAGTTATTAATATTAATAAACTAGTAGGTGCTGGTGAGATAAAATTAAAAGTGATATTTGATACACCAATGAAAACTGATTCAAATCAAATATCGTTTAGTAAATTACCTTATACTGTAAAGAATTTTACACCCGATGGTGGAACGAACGGTTGGACAGCAACATTTTATTCAAATGACACATGGAATGGAAAATATACAATTCCAGCTAATACAGGTTCTGAATATGATGGGGAAAATTATATAAGCATATTTGCTCGTGGACTTGATAATTCACCAATTGATTCTGATGAGGACTTGTCAGCGTATGACCGAAACTCCACAAATCCCGATACAAATCACTCTTTTACCATAGACACGACACCACCCGAAAAATGGAAAGGGATATTAGATAATGTGGACAAGGAAACAAATCCCGGGAATTTGATATTAGCAAAAGAGCAAGGTAGTAGTAATTTTGGTCATGTATACACATGTGATGCACTACCTGAAACAGATGGATTTTATAAGATATATTTCGGTGGCAATCCACTAATAAGTATAGTAGACGGTCAACTTAGAATAGAAACACATTACAGAGGTTCTGGTGATTATGATTCGGTTTCATATTACAAATACCTTTGGAATGAACCTTTATGTGATACTGAGGATTTTACTGTAGAATACAAACTAAATGTTGAACGTTTTACAGATTATAGTAATTTGTGGTTTAGGAGTGCGTATTACTATGGCGCGAGCAAGATAACGTATTATTGGGATGATTATAGCGGTTATGAAGTATGGCTTAATAATGAAATATTAAATTTTAATTTTATGGGATATCATATCTATAGATTAGTTTTTAAAAAAGGCGGTAGTCTTATGACTGACACTCAAATTGATTATTACATCGATGGAGAATTAAAAGCAACATATTCCGCTGACAGTGGAAATGGTTTCGAGATTGCATGCAATGAGAATGTGACTATGTTATTGGATTACTTTGCCTACACACAGGGAGCATACGCACCAAATGAAAAACCCGTATTTAGGGGAGGAGATTATGTAAGTCCCGGGACTTACACTTCAGAAATAGAAGATAAAGGACAGATAGTAAACTGGGATAAAATAAGTTGGGTATCGGAATGTCCTGCAGGCACTTCAGTAACATGGCAAACGAGGACAAGCAGTGATAATATAACTTGGTCAGATTGGTCACAGGAATATACAAATTCATCTGGTAACGATATAACATCACCTGATGGCAGATACATACAGAAAAAAGCTAAATTAAATACTACGGATATAGCGCAGACACCCATATTAAAAGATGTAAACATAACTTATCATACTAATGAACCGCCGGCAACTCCATCTAATTTAACAGTAACGACATATGCCGATAGGATTGATATATCATGGGCACCAAATCCTGACTCTGATATTGCCGGATATAATATATATCGCGCGGCATCACCGTATATAAAAATAAATCCGATACTTATTACCACTACTTATTATAGTGATACAACAGTAATTTATGGTATAAATTATAAATATGCTGTAACATCGGTAGATGAAGCAGGCAACGAGAGTGCATTTCAGGATGAACCGGTATCGGCAACATTAGACATACTTGATATACTTCCATGCGCGGCATTTGGTAGAGATGGTATAATAGTAAACGGACAAGGAAAGATATACGGAAATATAAAGAGCAACAAAAACATAGATTTAACCGGCCAAACGAAAATAGACGGCAATGCAGAAGCAGGAACAATAACAATTAAGGGAAAAAGCGGAATAACAGGTACAATAACCCAAAATGCACAACCGGTAAATTTTAATCCAATAGACTTAAGCATACTACAAGAAAAAATATCGCAAAATAATGATAATAATAAAATACCACTAACAAACCAGGGAAAAGAAGCAATAATAAACGGAATACTCACGCTAACCGGGCAGGATACACTAACAATAACAACAGGAACATATTATTTACAAGGAATAAACCTATCAGACCAAACAAAACTAAATATACAAGGTAAAGTAGAAATCTTTTGCACCGGAAAAATAGATTTAACCGGGCATAGCAAAATACTAGATATATTCAACACAAATGCTATAATAATCTACAATATCTCAAATCAATCTATCGTAATGGGCGGACAAACAGAACTAAGAAGTATAATATATGCCCCCGAAAGCAGTATAATAGTCTCAGGACAAAGCATAATAATGGGAAACATCTTTGCAAAAAACATTGAAATTACTGGGCAATGTGTAATAATTGGAGAAGAAAATAAAGAGCAAATGAAGTTATACATAGCGCCGGAATTAGCACCAACGACAGCATTTATAAAAGGTGAGGTATATGCATTTCCGAACCCTGCAAAAGGCGGATACCAGCCGACGATACATGTGGAGTGCGGAATTGCCGACAGTGTAGAAATACAAATATACAACATAGCCTGTGAGTTAGTGCACAAAGATGAAATATCCACACAACCAATAATCAAAAACAACAAATATGCTTATGAGTACACTTGGGATATCTCCAATAAAGCATCAGGAGTATATATTTATTTAGTGCGAGCCCATAAAAATGGAGAGAATACAATAAGAGTATTGAAAAAAATAGCTATTTTAAAATAAAATATTTACAATGCGTAAAAAGAATCCTTATATTTTGGGTAGATTTCTCTTATGTGTGGAATAACAGGTATATATAATTACGGAAATGATAAACCTATAGAAAAAGGTATTTTGCAAAAAATGTGTGATGTCATAAGACATCGCGGTCCCGATTCTGAAGGTATATTTTTGCGAAATTCAGTCGGCTTGGGTATAAGACGGTTGGCAATTATTGATTTGCAAACAGGAAATCAACCCATACATAACGAAGACAACACTCTTTGGATAGTATTAAACGGGGAAATATATAATTTTATAGAATTAAAAAAAGACTTATCAAAAAATCATTCTTTTTACACCAAAACAGATACAGAAGTAATTCTGCATCTTTATGAACAGTATGGTGAAAAATGTGTGGAGCATCTCAGGGGAATGTTCGCGTTTGCAATTTGGGATGAAAAAAATAAAAAAATTTTTATCGCAAAAGACAGAGTCGGGAAAAAACCTCTCTACTATACCTTAATAAACGGTTCGTTCGTATTCGCATCCGAAATAAAATCGATATTGGAATATATCAAAAAAACACCGGAAACCGATTTGGAAGCAATAGACCTTTATTTAACATACCAGTATATTCCTTCACCAAAAACTATTTTTAAAAACATAAAATCACTTTTGCCGGCTCATACACTTACCTGTGATAAAAACGGCAATATAAAAACAGAAAAATATTGGGATTTGGATTTTATCAAAAAAACTGATTTATCCTTTGCTGAAGCATGCAAAAAAACGGAATCATTGCTTACAGAAGCAACCGATTTAAGAATGATATCGGATGTCCCTTTGGGAGCCTTTTTATCTGGCGGACATGACTCAAGTATAATCGTTGGGCTTATGAGCAAACTTTCAAAACAACCAGTGAAAACATTCTCTATCGGTTTTGACGAATCTGAATTTTCGGAACTAAAATATGCAAAAATCGCCGCAAATCATTTTAAGACAGACCATCATGAATTTATCGTAAAAGCAAACTTTATTGATATACTTCCTAGACTTGTGTGGCATTACGGACAACCATATGCAGATTCGTCTGCACTACCTTCATACTTTGTATCGAACGAAACAAGAAAACATGTTACAGTAGCTTTAAACGGTGACGGAGGAGATGAAACATTCGGTGGATATTTACGGTATAAAGCCATGAAAGGCTCGTTATATTTGTCCATTCCCTTTAGGTTATTAGGAAAAAAAATGACAAAAAATATTGCATCTTTTATTTTCGGCAGCAAATCTGCAAATGAAACAAAATATTTAAGATACATGAACCGTTTAATTTCAGCACTTTCCGACCCGCCGGAATTAAGAAACCTTCAATGGCATTATTATTTTTCAAATGAAGCAAAAAATATATTATACACTGATAAAATGAAACAGAATTTTAATAGCAATCCTTATGATTATTTATTGAATATCTTTAGAAATTCACCCGCTAAAAATATAATGGATAGAACTTTTTATACTGACATTAAATCTTATCTGCCCGAATGCCTGCTGGTTAAAATGGACATAGCGTCAATGTCTAACTCGCTTGAAACCAGAAGCCCATTTTTAGACCATAAAGTAATGGAATTCTCAGCATCGCTTCCGCCGGCATGGAAAATACGCTGCCTGACGACAAAATATATACTTAAAAAAACATTCAAAGATTTATTGCCGAAGGAAATTTTATACAGAGGTAAAATGGGGTTTGGGATACCTGTCGGAAAATGGTTTAGAAACGATTGGAAAGGACAATTTAGGGATATCGTTTTATCACAAAAAGCAATATCCCGTGGATACTTTAAAAAAGAATCGCTTGAACAAATATTCGATGAACATATCAATGGGAAAAGAGAACACGGATACCGTATGTGGGCGTTATTGATGCTTGAACTTTGGCATATGGTTTATATTGACAAAAGTATTAAAATATCTTAAAATATAAAAATACGATTGCGCAGATTAAGAAAAACGATTACACAGATTAAGTCCTGACGGTGTCATCGGTGTAATCTTTCAAAAATCTGCCCGTCCTCCGCAGTAGCAGACTACTGCTACGGAGGATGGATGTAATCAAATTTTGTGAAAATTATGAACTGGAAAAAACAAAATGTTTTCGTTACAGGTGCAAGCGGTTTTATCGGAAGCCACTTGGTTGAGCATTTAATAAACCTCGGAGCAAAAGTAACCGTATTGCTCGAATATACTCCGTACAATGACATGGGTTGCCTTAAATTCCTGACGAAAAACATTCTTAACGAAATAGAACAAATACCGGGCGATTTACGGGATCCGGAATTAGTCAAAAAATTTGTTGAAAAAAAAGACGTTATCTTTCATCTTGCAGCATTAGTAGGTATACCGTATTCATTTGTTAATCCCAGAGAAGTATTTGAAGTCAATGCATTGGGAACTTTAAATATCTTACTCGCCGCACGGGACGCAAATGTTAAAAAAATAGTCACCACTTCAACATCGGAAACTTACGGCACTGCTTTATACACACCCATAGATGAAAAACACCCGCTACAGGCGCAATCACCGTATTCAGCCAGTAAAATTGCTGCCGACAAAATTGCGGAATCCTTTTATAAAACATACAATATACCGGTCGCCGTAATTAGGCCTTTTAACACGTATGGTCCCAGACAGTCAGACAGAGCGATAATACCTACAATTATTATACAGGCTTTAATGAAAAATGTGATAAACATAGGATCAACCACACCAAGAAGGGACTTAAATTATGTTTCGGATACCGTAAACGGTTTCATAAAGATAGCGGAATCGGATAAATCCATCGGACAGGTGATAAATATAGGCGCCGGAAAAGACATATCAGTCGGCGAACTTGCGCAATTGATATTATCTATAATGAGAAAGAAAATAAGGATAGTGTCAACTGAAAAAAGAAAACGTCCGGAAAAAAGCGAAGTAATGCAGTTATTATGCGATAACAGAAAGGCAAAAAAATTAGTCGGCTGGGAACCCAAAGTATCACTAAAAGAGGGTTTAACCAAAACAATTCAATGGATAAAAAAACATCCGGAATACTACAGCCCAGATAAATACCAGATTTGAGGATTTTATGATGAAAGCGGTGATTATGGCAGGCGGACAGGGAACAAGGTTAAGACCTTTTACTTTTTCCATACCTAAACCGCTCCTACCTATAACCGAAAAACCGATTCTTGAATTAATAATCAGGAAGTTGCATTCAATGAAAATTAACGAGATTATTTTAGCAATCGGTTACGGCGCAGAACTTATAAAAGCGTATTTTGGGAATGGCAACAAATTTAATGTAAAAATAAGATACATACAAGAAACAAAAATTTTAGGCACTGCCGGGCCATTAAAATTAATTAAAGGATTAAACGATCCTTTTCTTGTAATGAACGGCGATATAATAACAAAATTAAACTTCCTGGATATGTTTGAATATCATAAAAAAAATAACGCCGATATGACTATTGCTGCAAAAAAATATATCAACCAACTACCATTCGGAACACTTACAACTAACGGAAATTTTATTCATGATATAAAAGAAAAACCGACATCTAAACATTTAATCTCAACAGGAATTTATATATTAAGCCCAAAAGTCCTAAATTTAATCCCAAACGATACTTTTTTCACAATGCCGGATTTGATAAAATCTCTTATTAAGATAAAGAAAAAGGTAATAAAATATGAGTTTGAAGAATATTGGCTTGCAATAGAACAAATTGAACAATTAGAAGAAGCAACGACCAATGTGAAGGACTGGATAGACTTTTAATGAAACTTTCCGTAATAATACCTGTATATAATGAAGTATCCACCATTAGCGAACTAATCAAAAGAGTTAATCTTTCAGAAATCTCCATAGATAAAGAAATAATCATTGTAGATGGTAACTCTACCGATGGAACAATAGCAGTATTAAAAGAACTGGAAAAAACCATAAATCTTAAAATAATATATGAAGAGAATACAAAAGGGAAGGGTTTGGCAGTACGGAAAGGATTTGACGCTGCAACCGGTGAATTAATAATTATTCAAGATGCCGATCTAGAACTAAATCCAAACGAATATGCCAACCTAATCAAGCCAATTATTGATGGCAAAACATCAGTCGTATTCGGTTCGCGTTTCATGCATCCGGAAAGCGAATTCATGTTCAAAACCTATTTCGCAAACAAAATTACAGTATTATGTATGCAACTTTTATTTAGAAATTCTGTTAACGATGCTTTAACCTGTTACAAAGTATTTGATAAAAGATTATTAAATAGATTTAACTTCAGGTCTGATGGTTTTGATCTTGACGTTGAAATAACCGTAAAATTACTTAAAGAAAAAATAAAAATTTATGAATCGCCAGTTAAATATTTACCCCGCAGTTACAAGGAAGGGAAAAAAATTCACTGGAAACACGGTTTTAAAATGTTATTTGCTGTATTCAAATACTGGCTCATTCAATAGACTCATCTTGTATTGTTTATCATTCCTGAATGATTAGATTCTATCGGGAATCCAGAATTATTATCCTTTATTACCCAATGACCCCTGACTAAGCAGGTTTAATCCTGCTTAAGCCTGCTCTTGTATGTTTTAATCGGGGAACGTTCGGGATAAACTTTTTATGAAAGTATTATTCGTTAATCCGCCTTTTAAACCTCAAAAAGGCAAATTCTCAAGAACATCCAGAAGCCCTGCTATCACCAAAGGGGGTACTATATATTATCCTTTTTGGTTAACATATAGTGCCGGCGTTCTGGCAAAAAATGGATTTGAAATTAGTTTTATCGATGCCGCAGCAGATAAAAAAGAAGTAACCGAACTTATGGCATCCATAAAACAACTTAGTCCTGAATTAATTGTATTTGATACAAGCACGCCCAGCATTTACAGCGATATTGAGATTGTCGATTCAATAAAAAATATTCTTCCTAAAAGCTTTGTTGTTTTGGTAGGAACCCATCCATCGGCGTTACCAAATGAAACCATATCATTAAGCAAAAATATTGACGCTGTTGCAGTGAAAGAATATGACTATACAATAAGAGATCTTGCAGTTTGCCTGCGTAATAAACAGGATATATCCAAAGTCAACGGATTAATTTATAGAAATAAAAATGGAGATATAAAAACAAACGAGCCTCGCTCGTTAATAGAGAATCTGGACGAATTACCTTTTGTAACCGAGATATACAAAAAATTTTTAAATATAAGAAATTATTTTTTTGCGGCATGCGATTATCCCATGGTTATGATTATTACCGGGCGCGGATGCCCTAATAGATGTTTCTTCTGTGTATACCCGCAGGTTTTCCACAGCCGCAAGTATAGGTTCAGAAGCCCCGAAAATGTAGTTGAAGAATTTGAATATATAAAAAATAATTTACCTGAAGTCAGAGAAATCGGAATTGAAGACGATACTTTCACCGTTAATAAAAAAAGGGTGCAGGAAATATGCTGTTTACTTATTAAAAAAAATATAAAGATTAAATGGTATTGCAATGTCCGGGTGGACTTGGACCTTGAAACGATGAAAATAATGAAACGGGCAGGATGCGTGCTGGTTACCGTCGGATTTGAAAGCTTATCGCAGGAAATATTGAACAACATTCATAAAGGCACCACCGTTGAACAAATTATAAAATTTGTAAAAGATACGAAAAAGGCAGGGTTGTTAGTGCATGCTGCCTATATGGTCGGCAATCCAGGCGAAACTAAGGAATCTTTGGAAAATATGCTGGCTTTGGCAAAAAAAATGAACACTGACAGCGCCCAATTCTATCCTCTAGTTGTCTATCCCGGTACAGAAGCATATAAATGGGCAAAAGACAACGGATATCTAATTACCGAAGATTATACAAAATGGGCGGATGAAAACGGCGGATATTCCTGTTTAATCAGCACTCCTTTTCTTTCAAAAAACGAGGTTTTAAATTTCTGTCAAAAGGCAAATAAAGAATATTATCTGCGTCTACGGTATATTTTCTATAAATTAGCTTACACACTAATACATCCTTATGAAATAAGACGGATTTTGAAGGCAAGCAAAACATTTTTCAATTTTCTATTCCAACGAGGTTAATAATGTTTATATTCAGATCACCTGTTAGAATCAGCTTTAGCGGTGGCGGCACTGATATGGAAGTGTTTTATAATACTCACGGTGGAGCAGTGCTGAATGCAACAATAAACAAATATTTTTATTCTTTTTATAATCAAAGAGAGGATAAAGTCATACAGATTATCTCTTCTGATTTTCAAACAGCACTAAATGTGGAAGATTTTTATCAATTGCAGTTCGGTGAAGGATTCGACATACCTGTTGCAGTCATCCGACATTTCAGAATCAATTCCGGATTTGACATTTTTATGGCATCCGAAGTCCCACCGGGTTCGGGACTGGGTTCATCCGGTGCAGTAACCGTCAATCTAATAAAACTTTGTTCGTCCCTTAAAAAAGAAAATTTGTCAAAAAAAGAGATTGCGGAGGAAGCGTATTTTATTCAAAGAAATATTTTAAAACTGCCTATCGGAAAACAGGACGAATACGCTTCCGCTTTCGGTGGCATTAACTTTATTGAATTTGATAAAAACGGGGTCAGTGTTACTCCCTTCAAAAATGAAGAAATTATGGAAAAACTTCAAAAAAGACTTCTGCTCTTTTTTACCGGAAAAACCCGTAAGGCATCCGAAATACTGTCCAAACAGGAAGAGGGTGCAAAAAACAACAGCAATGTGGTTGAGGCAATGAAAAAAGTGAAAGAAAACTGTTTTTCAATGAAAAAGGCATTGGAAAGCGGTAAACTTGAAGAATTCGGAAGTTTACTTGACGAAGCATGGAAATACAAGAAGAAAATGTGCGATACCATAACAAATGAAACCATTGACGAACTCTACGAAACCGCCAAAAAGAACGGTGCACTTGGCGGAAAACTTACCGGTGCCGGTAGCGGCGGATATCTTATGTTTTTCTGTGAGGAGAAACAACACGATAAATTAATAAATGCTTTAACTTCTAAAGGATTAAAACTGCTCGATTTTAAATTTGATACTCAAGGAGTCACTCAGTTATGAAAAAATTATCGATTGAAAATATCATTGTTAAAAATATTGAAGAAACAAAAAAGCTTTTTAATGAAATATCGGTTAAGGAAATTAATAAGATAATTGACTTGGTTTATTATGCATACAAAAAAAACAAACAAATATTTATAATGGGTAACGGGGGTAGTGCCTCTACCGCATCGCATTTTGCCTGTGATTTGGGTAAGGGAACAGTCGTAAAAAATAGACCTCGACTAAGAGTAATAAGTTTGAATGATAATATATCACTAATGACCGCTCTATCCAATGACTGCGGTTATGAATCCGTATTTACCGAACAGTTAAAAAATTTGGTGAATCAAAACGATATAGTTATCGTATTTACCGCTTCCGGCAATTCTCCGAATATACTGAATGCCACAAAATATGCCAAGTCCAAAGGAGCAATAACCGTCGGTTTTATCGGTTTTGGTGGAGGAAAACTTAAGAAACTGGTTGATTACAACATTACATTTTCAAATAACAATTATGGGCAGGTTGAAAGCATCCATAGTTATCTAACTCATTTAGTATCACAAGTCTTCAGAAAAAAAATTGAAAATGAATAAAATTAATTCTCAGTCAGATTATGAACTTTGGGACACCCATTGGAAAAACGAAAACAGTATAACTCTTGTGGGGAAAGTGATATTAAGAGAAAAACAAAAAAAGATAAAAAAAATTTTAAAACAAAAATCAATATCTACTGCAATTGACATCGGCTGTGGATTAGGTTATTCACTGGATACACTATCAAAAATAGGTATCAGTAAAATTATAGGTATAGACATATCAAATACAGCGATAGACACCTGCACCAAAAAAGGATATACTGTATTCAACAGAAAATTAGAAAACGAAAACGGAAATTATGATTTGGTATTCAGTGATGGTCTCATTGAGCATTTTCAGGATTTTACATTATACGCACAACACCTGATGAGAATAAGCAATAAGTATGTATTATTGGCTCAAACCGACCACGACTCGATAATAGTCAAAATACTTCTATTTTTAGAAAATATTTTCAGAAAAGGTGAAAATATTTACGAATATCCTCATAAGATACGGGATTTTATTAATTTTTTTCAGAAAGAAAAATTTAAACTTGTTGCCAATGAAAACGTTTTTTTCAAAGGTTTTAAAATATTGCTTTTTGAAAAAAATTAATTCTATTAAGGAGCTTTTTAATAAAAATATGAAAAATGAATTCCTAAAATTTTATGTAAGATTGAAATACGGTTTACATCTGAACAAACCGGTTTACCTTATAAAACTATTCAAAAATCTGTTTGAAGCAAGATTTTATAGATTATTTGGGATAAAAAAATATATTTTAAGAGGAATCGACTTTGCGCTTACATATGACTGTAATTTTAATTGCGAACATTGCTATGCTGAAAAACTTAAGAATGACGGTACAATACGAGCAATGAATCTTGATGATTATAAACGGGTTGCCAAAGAATCAATGAACTTAGGCGTAATAACCTTTTCATTTCAGGGCGGGGAAATATTCCTTAACAAAGACTGGGCTGAAATCATCAAGGTATTTAAATCAAACATCAATCATATCGTAATTACAACCAACGGCTCGTTCTTCACTGAAAAAATAGTAAAAACGCTTTCTGAAATCGGTGTAGATACAGTGCAAGTCAGTATAGACAGCGGAATACCAGAAGAACACGACATGTTCAGAAACCACAAGGGTAGTTTTGAGAAAATAATGAAAGGCATCGAATTACTTAAAATAAATAAAATAAAAATCGTAATCAATACAACAATAACCCATCAGAGTTTATACTCTGAAGGGTTCAAAAAAATTCTGGAATATTCAAACGAAAATAAAATATTGCTTGAAACCATCTTTGCAAGACCACTTGGGCATTGGGGCGGTAACTTTGATATTATGCTTACGGAAGAAGATATCCGATACTATTATAAATTAAGAAAAAACTACCCATATATCGTCCGCGATTTTGAAGCAAGCTACGGTGGATTCGGTTGTCCTGCAGTTAAAGAGGTTCTATATATTACTCCATATGGCGATGTCTGTGGATGCCCCTATAACCATATTTCAATGGGCAATATATTTGAAGAACCGCTTAAACAAATTAGAAAACGCGGACTAAAAAGTAAATGGTATAACAATTTTTATAAAAATGCTTGCTTAACTGCGCAGAATAGAGAATTTTTGAATAAGTATCTACCTCTATTCAAAAAAGTCGGTAAAACAAAATTGCCTCACATAAATGATTTGGAAGATTGAAGCACTACGGGCTTACGCCCGTAGAATCTATTATTTTCACTTCTGCGTAAATCCGCCGAAGTGTTATATTGGTTATCCATCTATCCCGATGCATCGAGATAGAATTTCACGTAGGCGGATTGAATGAATATATTATTTATTAATCCCGGTATAACTGCGATGCAAAAAGATGCACCGCCCGTAATTCCGCCATTAGGACTGGCATATATCGCTACTATATCAAAAAAAAACGGACATAAAGTGCTGATTTACGATTGCGTACTTGAAGGTGCAAAAAATCCCATACCGGTAAAAGAAAACGAATCAAACATGTTGTGCTATAGCGTTACCGACGACAATCTCTTAAACATACTTTCCAAATTTAAGCCCGATATAATTGCCATTTCAAACAATTTTACTGTAACGGAAAAAGAAGTTATCAGATTATCAACTCTATTTAAAAATTTCAACAGAAACATAAAAGTATTTGTTGGTGGAATAAATTGCACCGCAAGATATAATCAACTTATACAACATTCCGATATTGATATATTATTTATCGGAGAAGGTGAAGAGTCGTTTTCGGAAATTCTTAATCGCATTGAGAAGAATAGGGATTATAACAATATCGAAGGTATTTGTTATAGAAAAAACGGACAGATTATAAGAACAAATCCTGCGTATGTAAAAAATATTGATAGTCTACCGGTTTTGGATTGGGACTTGTTGTATTTAGAAAGATATCTTGAATTTCAGCAGTTCATACACGGCATAAAAAAAAGAGCAATAGGTATGGTTACAAGTCGCGGCTGTATCTATGAATGCGTCTTTTGTTCTAGTAAAAGAATATTGGGCCACTGGCGAGGCAGAAGTCCGTCCTCGGTAATTGAAGAGGCAAAGTTTTTGGTAGAAAAACATAAAATCCAGGAAATACAGTTTTATGATGCAAATATTGCAATAAACCGCGCACGCTTCAAGGAACTTATGAACCTATGGATAAAACACATCAATATCCCTTGGTCCGCCGTGGGTGGGATACAAGTTACACATATTGATGACGAACTGCTATACCTTATGAAAAAAAGCAAGTGCCACACATTGGTAATATCCGTGGAACACGTAGAACCTCAGCTTCAAGAATTCATAGGTAAAAAGGTTCCTCTGGATAAAGTATTACAAATATGCAAAACCTGTAAAAAACTTGGAATTTGGATACATTGCAGTTTTGTAATAGGTTTCCCAAATGAGACCATTCAACAGGCAGAAAAATGTCTAAATTTTGCCAAAAAAGCTAATTTTGACAGTATAAGCGTATTCGCCGCGACTCCACTCCCGGGCTCAAGACTTTTTGATATAATTGCGCCATTAAAAAAAATAGATCCTTTATCTGTTCGCCTATTATCAGATGATTTTTTATGTGTTAAAGAATCTGATATTGAAGCATTCAGAAATCTTAAAAAAAATATGCAAAAAAGATTTCTAATAAGCAAAATTATAAAAGAATGTAATCCAATTTCAATATTTCAAAGAATTATTTCATTCCGTATGACAAATTTTATTACAATTATTTTTAGGGTCTTTAAGCGTTATTGTGTATTACAAAAATGATATGAATATACTATTAATTGAACCACCGCCTCTGAGTAAATTCGGACATCCGAGAGTAATGGGAGCAATAGGTACCAACAAAACCGACATTGCTTCGCCTCCGTATGGAATGATGACCATATCCGGCATACTGGATAAACACGGTATTCCTTCACTAATAGTAGACGCCAACTCTGAACGAAAATCATTTAACGACATTCGTGAACTAATCATAAAAGAAAAAGCAAAAATGATAGTTTTCTCAATCACTATCCCGACTGTTTTCAACGATTTACTAATAGCAAAAATAGCAAAAGAAGTATCAAAAGACATACTAACGGTTGCAATCGGACCGTTTGCGAAATATTTCCATCACAAACTGCTATTGGAAAACGAATTTCTTGATATAACGGTACACAGCGAAGATGAACCGGTAATATTGAATATTGCCAAGAATAATTTTAACTTTAAGAATATTTTAGGTATCAGTTATCGCGATCAAAACGGCAATATCATAACTAACGAACGGCAACCGGATATTGAGAATTTAGACGAAATGGGTTTTCCGTCACATAATAAAATCAGCAGAACTATTTATCACGATCCTACAATACAAAGAACTCCTTTCACAATGGTCATGGGTACAAGAGGCTGTTATAACAACTGCACCTTTTGCAATCAGCCGTACTTTTGGGGCAAATTCAGAAAAAGAAGCATTGACCATTTCATAAAGGAATTGCAATGGATTATTGAATTAAAATTCAAAGAAATACGCTTCAATGACGCCGGTTTTACACATGATATGGAATGGGCTGATAAATTATTAGACAGGATGATTGCAGAAAAAATTGATCTGACTTGGGGCTGCGAAGTTAGGGCAGATAAACTTAATCCGAAAATAATTGAAAAAATGAAAAAAGCCGGTTGTCATTCGATTCATATGGGACTTGAAACAACCGATTCGGAAATATTAAAAACTATAAGAAAGAATATCACTCCTGCACAGATAAAAGAAGCTGTAAAAAATATTAAAAATGCAGGGATGACTGCTATGGTATTTTTTGTACTAGGACTTCCCGGTGAAACCAAGGAAACCATGAAAACAACAATTGATTTTTTAAAATCACTTAATGCCGATTTTATAACTTTAGGTATAGCTACTCCAATGCCGGGTACCGACTTTTATCATTATATGAAAGAAAAAAAATTAATAAAAACATACGACTGGAGTAAATATGACCCCATGCAAAAACCTGTATTTGATTATCCGAACCTATCTGGTGATGAAATATATAGAACCATGTTTGAAGGAATGCGAAGCTTTTATTTAAGACCTTCATATTTGGTAAAAAGATTAAAATC
>Ga0156821_1117_pt1 | contig 17587 bp, 18 predicted proteins | sample RifOxyD2_FD_112121 | JGI IMG/M metagenome (GOLD analysis project Ga0156821, IMG submission 112121) | Elusimicrobia bacterium RIFOXYD2_FULL_34_30 | reverse complement strand
ATATTTAAAATATATCATAATCAACATTACTTTACGGGGTCTTTTATAATTAATATTTGCTCTATTATAAATGTGTTGTATTTGAAAGAACAGTTTTAACTGCAAGTTAAAATTAAAAGTATTAAGGTAATATTAAATCTTTTTATTTTTATTTTTAATTGTCTCGTTTCGCTTAGTTAGACGTATTAGAAAAAAAAATGTTCCCGAAAAAAAATATTTGATTGTTAAATAATTTAACAATCAATGATTATATAGATTAGGAAAAGAGATTACACAGATTATAACTAGTAGGTAAAGCTATAAAAAAATGATGCAGGTATGAAAAATAGCTATACTATAGAAGATTTATTTGTTTTTAAAGTTTAAATCTTGCAGGGTGAAAGATAGGATATGTACTGAATCGAAGTTTCTTTTTGTAATTACGCTATAGTCAATTTCAAAAAAAGTCAATTTTAAACCGAAGCCCATACTGTAATTTTCCAAATCATAACCAAATTTATAACCACCTCTTAAAGCAATCGTATTGTTCAAAAAATATTCTATGCCTGCATTTTTCTTAATAATGTTATCATTAGGTTTTAATATATCAAATGCTACTGTTAAATCGGAGTTCTTGGGTAATTTTAACTTATATGCTATACCGAAACGGATGGTTGTCGGCATTGGATCGGAATAGGATATGTATTTTATTGGGGTACCTGTATTTTGTAACACTGTGCCTACGGACAATCTTTTTATTGGAGTTTTATAGAGTATACCTGTATCAATTGCATATGCAGTAGCAGAATATTTTTCTATCATAGTGGAATAGTAATATTTAGTATTTATACCTAAATAAACATTTTTAAAAGTTTCTCTGCAAAAACCTAATGTAAAAAGATAATCACGTTGAAGATTGAAATTTGATATATTTCCGATAGAATCCTGCCATTCTATTTTGCCGGCATCATAAAATAATAAGCTACTTGCAAGAACTCCGATATTTTTTATGTTTTGACCGTATCCGATTAATCCATAACTGATGTTTGCATCAGATTGTTGGTAATACATGCAAGTAAATTCACGTTTTATATTTGTCATACCAGCCGGATTATAATAAAGACCGTATAAATCATCCGATACGGATGTGTAAGCTTCTGCCATAGATGATGGGCGTCCTCCCACATATTGCTTTAGAAGAGATGCACCACTTGTACTTGCACAGAATATATGATTGTAAAAATTAAATATAATAAATAAAGATAAAAAAAATATTTTAAAAATAATATTCCACCACCAACAAACAAAACCGTCATTATAAACGGTATACTGACAACTATTAATTTTTTAGAGGTTAGCGTATAGCGTATAGGGATTAGTAATAGGTTTATTTATGCTAACCTCTTTCCCCTATCCGCTGTCGTTATTTAATTACTGCGATTTTCTTTGTTGCTGTATATTTGCCTGCACGTAATCTTATTAAGTAAACGCCACTGGCAACAACATCCTCTTCAAAACTTCTTCCATTCCAGATGGCTTGATATTGTCCTTCCGGCATATCCTGGTCTATCAGAGTTTTTACGAGTTCGTCTCTTGTATTATATATAGCTATTACAACATGTACGGTATCCCCTGAAGTATTTGTATTACTTTTTGGTATGCTAAAATTGATTTTAGAGGATTGCCCGGTCATTGGATTGATAACAGTATCAGTTGGTTTTATTTCAATGCTGATTTTGTCAGAAACCGCGCTATTTGAAACGGTAACTGAAATTTGAGCGGTTGCATCAAGATTGGATGTATCAATAGCAACAGCTTTAATAGTATGTATACCATTAGAATAATTAGAAGTGTTCCAATTCCACGCATAAGGAGATGTTGTGTCGGTATTTTGAAGGATACTATCTACGTAGAAATCGACTTGTTTTATACTTCTGTTATCTGTCGCATTTACGGAAAAACTTACTATTTCGCTTACTGTTGTGCCATCTGCAGGATTTGTTATTGTTATGGTAGGTGCTGTTGCATCAGGTAATCCGGAATTGTATTCCGCTAATACCTCAGATGCACTTAATGCGGTATTGTATATTTTTATTTCGTCTATTTTACCTTGGAAGTATCTACTCGAGTAACGTCCTACTGTAAACGGAGCAGTGGAGCATTCTATGGTATCAGTGAAAGTGTCTGATACTTTCTGTATACCGTCTACATACAAACGCATATTGTTTGTACCAGCGTTTTTGTCATATGTTGCAACTATATGCACCCATGTGTTTAACGAGACCGCATCCGGTGAAACAACCCATCTCCAATTAGAACTACCGTCATTTATTTTAAATATGAAAATAGGTTTTAATTCACTTCCCCACCAGCGTATTCCATATCTATCATCGTTACTTACCATATCATCCATATATATAGGAATTCTTGTAGGATATACCCAGGCTGATATTGTTACAGCATCGGGTGTATTTAAACTTTTTGAATTAGGGATTGACACATTATCATCTAAACCGTCAAATTGCAAAGCATTCCCCACTTGTCCTGTTGTCCATTCGGGACCGTTATATAGTATTCCGGTATTGTTATTCCCTGATGAGTCTACAACTGTTTTTCCATTCCCTTCGTCGAATTTCCAATAACCTACCAACGCAGGTGTTTTTGCCTGTCCGGAATAGTATTCTGTCAATATTTCTCCAGCGCTTAATACGTGATTATATATTTTTACTTCGTCTATAATGCCGCGCATAGACAATCCGCCGGCATTGCCTATCATTAAGTTATTAGTGCTGACATTTATTGAACTGGCACATATTGAAAAAGTGTAAGGGAAATTGCCGCCTATATGTTCTACGCCGTTTATATATACTCTCATCATATGTCCGTCGCTGGTTGCAGCTAAATGATACCAGGTATTTATTTGACAACTACCGAAAGCAGTTTCTCCACCTATCCAGTTAGAACCGTCTGTGGATATTCTCCATTCCACATTATCATTAGTGTCACCTCTTCTTAATGCCCAACCATAACTTGGAGCAAGTCCCTCGTGTTTACCGGCAATACTATAATAAGCAGTATCTGCTTTTACATAAACCCATGCACATATTGTTATACTGCTTGTTATGTTTAAAATTGAGTTGCTGCCGCAATCTACATAATCGTCTATGCCGTCAAATTCCAGACCTTTTCCTACCTGCCCATTCACCCATATAGGACTGTTAACAAGAGTTCCGGTATTGTTATTACCGGACGCATCTGTTGTGGTTGTTCCACTGCCTTCGTCGAATTTCCAATAACTGACCAATGCCGCATAGCAGATGCTATTTAAGCAAAAGTAAGATAGTAATAACAAGATAATTTTTTTTCGCATTTCAAATTTCTCCTAATAAAATATCAATATTTTATTACTGTATTCTGTTTACTGTATACTGTATACTGTATCCTGTATCCTGTATACTGTATTCTGCTCTTATAATACTGATATCGGTATTTTAATTTTTTTCTTTATATTATCGTTTTTTACTTCTGTATTTATTGACCATTTGCCGGGTTTTATTCCAATTATATAAACGGCTATAACGTTTTCACCTTCATCTAAGTCAATATTATAGTTAATTTTATTTTGGTCAACTATTTTTCCGTTTCTTACAAATTTTATTCCTTTAGGTAATGCAATTTTTAAAGAAGAATTAAGTGTGTTAGCCGTATTATTTATTTTGAATTTAAAAATACTTACCTGATTCAAATTGATTGTTGTGGATGCATATTGTTCAAAAGACTGATTCTTATTTTTTTTATATTGGAACAATACAAAACTTGGAATAAATAATAATATTAATATGCCTGTTAAGATGTATTTTAATTGTAAATTTGGAAAGATTGGTTTAAATCTATATTCTTTTTGCTGTGCATCAAAACCAGTTTGTGCTAATTTTAAATGGAGTTCATGTTCAAATCCGATAGGGACTACTTTTTTCTTCGAAGTGTTCAACAACTCTTTTGTTCTTTTTAATTTAGACATTTCCAACAAACAATCGGTGCAATTAGATAAATGCAATTCTAATTTATTTTTTTCATCTGTTTGTAGATATCCATCTATATAGATGTTCAATAGATTTTTAAATTTTTTGCATTTTAGTTGTTTAATTATGTTCATTTTAGTTTCCTCTCGTTAAGTTAGACGTTATTTTTAGATAAATGTTCCCTTTTTTTCCAATATTTCTTTTAAAAATTTTCTTCCTCTGTTTATTCTTGATTTAACAGTTCCTAAAGAAACTTTGGTTATTTCTGAAATATCTTCGTATGAAAATCCTTCTATATCAGATAATATCACCGTTATACGGAAATCTATAGGTATTTCTAATAATGCCTGTTCTATTTGATTTTGTAAGATGTTGTTTTCTGCTTCCTGTTCAGGTTGTTTATTATTATCTTTAAGCGGTAGGATTGAATCTATTGAAACCGTCTGGAATGAAGTTTTTGTATAAGTTAGTCTGCATTTATCAACAAAAAGGTTATTAACTATTCTCCATGCCCAAGTGAAGAATGAAGAGTTCTCATTAAAATCTTTTAAATTAGTGAAAATTTTTAGTAAAGCGTCTTGTGTGAGGTCTCTTGCATCGGGTTCGTTTCCGGTTAAGTAATGAGCGAGGTTATATATTTTTTCTTGGTATAAAGCAATTAGTTTTTCAAAAGCGTTTATATCACCACTTTTCGCTTTTTGAAGAATGAGAACATTTTCTTTTGATAAGGATTCATTAGACACTATTTCTTTAATTCTTTAATAATTTCCGGAATTACCTGGTACAAGTCGCCTTCAATGGCATAAGTTGCAAGTTTCATCATCGGACATTCTGGATCTTTGTTTATGGCAATTATCCTGTCGGATGATTGCATCCCAACTAAGTGCTGAATCTGTCCTGAAACGCCACAAGCAATATATAATTTAGGTGAGACAGTTCTACCGGTTTGACCTACCTGATGTGAATACGGTATCCAACCGGCATCAACAGTTGCTCGGGAAGCACCGACAGCACCTCCTATCGCTTTTGCAAATTCTTCAATCAACTGGAATCCTTCAGGTTTTCCGAGACCTCGTCCGCCAGTAACTATTATATCAGCTTCCGCCAGGTTGACTTTCTGCGATAGGTCGGCAACGAATTGTAGGTAACTTGTTCTATTTTTTATTTTTGTTTTATCAAAGGATTTCTTTATTATTTCACCTTTTGCGTTTTGTTTTTTCTCAGCTGTTTTAAAGACCTTGTGCCTGACGGTTGCCATCTGCGGTCTATGGTTTTTTGTCAAAATAGTTGCCATAATGTTTCCGCCGAATGCGGGTCTTGTCTGCATTAAATTTCTTGTTTCTGGATCGATATCCAATCCAGTGCAATCGGCGGTCAAACCAGTCCAAATTTTTGCTGCAACACGGGAAGCAAAACTTCTTCCTATATTAGTTGCTCCCATTAAAATTATTTCGGGTTTTTCTTCACTTATTAGTTGTGCTAATAATTCTGAATACGGATCGTCCTGGAATTCTTTAAGTATTTCATCATCATAGACATACACAGTATCCGCACCATAATCAATTAGGTCCGTAGATTTATTTTCAATATTATGTCCCATTAAAATAGCACATAATTTTACCGATAGTTTATCGGCAAGTTCCTTGCCTTTTCCTAATAATTCAAATACAACCGGTGAAATTTCTCCGTGTCTTTGTTCGGCATAAACCCAAACATTTTTATAAAGAGATTTATCTATTGTTTTTGCACCTATATCATCTTTTTCAATTACTATTGCCTGATATTTCTTACAGGATTCAAGACATGCCCCGCAGAAATTACATTTCATCTCGTCAATTACCGCAAGTTTAATCTTTTTATCAGGTCTCACATTTAGAGTAATTGCAGAAAAAGGACATGATTTTAAACAGAGTCCACAGCCAACACACTTATCAGAGACTACATAGATTTTTGACATAATTTCCTTTTACCTTTGAATTATACTTTTATGTTTGTAATAGTTGCCAATCTTGATTATGGTATATATTATAAAAACGCTCAGCAAGCTGAGCAACTACATCGGATGATATTTTTTGAGATGTTTGTAGTTGCCGAACTTGCTTGCCCGACTACGGTTTAGTGTAGGGTTCGGCGATGTTAAAATAATAGTCAATGTAGTTGCCGAACTTGTTCGGCGATGTTAAAGGCGCTCAGCAAGCTGATCAACTACATCGAAACTTTAAGATTTGATATATTCTCTAACCTCTGATTTTATATGACTTTTGCTTCCTTTAATTTAGTAACTACTTTTACTGCTTGTTCCTGCGGTTCGCCGGTTACTCGTTCTCCCCCGGTTCTTGGCGGTGGACAAAATACTTTCATTACATTAGTAGGCGAACCGGCAGTTCCTATTTTTGTTTTATCGGCTTCAATAGTTTTTGCCGTATAATGTTTTATTTCCGCTTTTTTAGAAAACATCATCCCCCTTAACGAAGGAAGACGAGGAGTATTAATTTCTTTTACAACCGTTAAAAGACAGGGAACTGGTAGTTCTATTAAATCATAACCGTCTTCCATCATTCTTTCAACGGTAATTTTGCCATTTTCTATTTTTTCTATTTTTTTAACATATGCTATATGTGGTATGTCCAGCATTTCAGCGATACCCGGACCTACTTGAGCGGTATCTCCATCAATCGCCTGTTTACCGCATAAAATTATATCACACAAGCCTGTTTTTTTGATTGCTTGAGCCAAAGTATATGAAGTCGCCCATGTATCTGAACCGGCAAATTCCCTGTCGGAAACAAGAATTGCTTCATCACAACCCATAGATAGACATTCACGTAATGCTTTATCGGCTTGCGGAGGTCCCATTGTTATAACGGTAACTCTCCCGGTAAATCTTTCTTTTAAACGTACCGCCTCTTCTACCGCATACAAATCAAACGGATTAACCTGTGCTTCCACGCCTTCTCTTTTTAATGTTCCGGTTTTTTCATCAATTTTAACGTCGGTTGTTGCCGGAACCTGCTTGATTAAAACAATTATGTTCATCCCGCACATTCTCCCTTGTAATTATAAATATATTCTAATATTTTATTGACCATTTCAATGTTGATTAAATTGTTATTTAAAGAATGGGAGGATTCATCCCGCCATTCTTTTTATTTTGAGATCCTTCGACTCCCTATGGTCGCTCAGGATGACCAAGGTAAACCTTGGTCACTTTTTCTTGGCGGCTTTTTTGATTAGATCAAGTGCAATAACATTTCTTTGTATCTGGTTTGTTCCTTCGTAAATTTGAGTAATTTTTGCATCACGCATCATTTTTTCTACCGGATATTCTTTCATATAACCATACCCGCCAAAAACTTGAACCGCATCTGTGGTTACACGCATAGCCACATCCGAAGCAAATAGTTTGCTCATTGCTGAAGCACCTGATACATCTTTATCACCCTTGTCAAGCGCTCTGGCAACTGCATATACTAACGCCCTTGCAGCTTCAACTTCTGTTGCCATGTTTGCTAAGATATGTTGTATTGCCTGAAATGACGATATTGGATGGTCAAATTGTTTTCTTGTTTTAGCATATTCAACTGCTTCTTCAAGCGCACCGGCTGCGATACCCAATGCCTGTGCTGCAACCCCGGGTCTGGATTGGTCAAGCGTTTTCATTGCGACAATAAAACCGGCGCCTTCCTTGCCTAATAGATTTGATTTATGTATTTTACAATCCTGGAATATCAATTCGCATGTTGCCGATGCACGGATACCCATTTTGTTTTCTTTTTTGCCGAACGTGAATCCGGGTGTGCCTTTATCTACGATAAAGGCAGACGCACCGCGGGAACCTCTGGCTTTGTCAGTCATAGCGATAACTGTATATATTTCCGCCATACCTCCATTTGTGATAAAACATTTGGTGCCGTTTAATATATAATAATCGCCTTCCTTTTTTGCCGTTGTTTTTGTCGCACCGGCATCGCTGCCCGATTCGGGTTCTGTCAAGCCGAACGCCGCAAGCGATTCGCCCTTCGCAATTTTTGGCAAATATTTCTTTTTCTGTTCATCTGTTCCGAATAATATTATAGGAAAGGTGCCGAGTGCGGTTGCAGCAAGAGCGAGAGAAATACCACCGTCAACTTTACAGAGTTCTTCAACTGCAAGGCATAATTCCAGAACACCGCCACCGAATCCACCATATTCCTGAGCGATGTAAAGTCCCATTAAGTCCGCTTGAGACAGTTCTTTTACTATTTCCCACGGAAATTCGCAGGATTCATCAAATTCCTGTCTAACCGGTTTGATTTTTTCCTGTGCGACTTTTCTCGCTAATTCGACAATCATTTTTTGTTCATCGGTTAAAAAATAATCCACAATTTCCTCCTTAATACAGTCACAAAAGTGACTGTATTAACCCCGATGCATATTCAAAAATTTTGAAAGAAATATTTGAATGTTTATGCAAGTGGGCTATCATTAAATTACACTGATTGGTCATTTCAATTTCTTTAAAGCATTTTTTGCAGCATCTTGTTCAGCTTCTTTTTTTGATTTTCCCGATCCGGTACCAAGATGCTTCTTGCCAGTTAATACCGCAATTTCAAATGTCTTTTCGTGATCAGGTCCTGTTTCTGTCAGGACTTTATATGTAGGTGTCATTTTAAATTTTGATTGTATTATTTCTTGAAGTTCTGATTTATAATCTGAAGTATTTATTTTTTGCTTTGTTAATATATTATTAATGAATTTTGCAGCGACATCGTAGCCGGAATCAAGAAAAATAGCACCGATAACAGATTCCACGGTGTTTGCTAAAATTGATTCCTTTTCCCTACCGCCGGTTAATTCTTCACTTTTAGAAATTTTTATATAATTTCCAAGTGATAATTTTTTTGCGACAGAATAAAGAGTGTTTTTACTTACTGCGGCTGATTTTATTTTTGAGAGTTTTCCTTCATTATAATTCGGATATTTTGAGTATAGAAATACCGCGGTTGCGGAAGATAGAACTGAATCGCCGATGAATTCCAGCCGTTCATTATACTCTTTGATACCGTTTTCAATTGCATAAGATTTATGGGTCAATGCAACTTCTAAAATATCAGTATTTTTGAATTTTACTCCTATTTTTTTTTGTAATTGCTCTTTATGAAAAATATTTTCAGTCATATTTTTTAACCAAAATTGTGGCATTATGCCCGCCGAAACCAAGCGAGTTTGAAATGGCAACTTTTATCTGTTGTTGTCTTGGCTTGTTTGGTACGTAATCTAAATCGCAATCAGGATCCGGAAATTCATAATTTATAGTCGGATGAATATATCCGTTTTTAATGCAAAGTAAAGTAGCGATAAGTTCAACGGCTCCGGCTGCACCTAATAAATGTCCGGACATGGATTTGGTTGAGGATATGGCCATTTTTTTCGCGTGTTCGCCAAAAACTTTTTTTATAGCAAGCGTTTCAATTTTATCATTTAGTACTGTTGAGGTTCCATGTGCATTTATATACTCAACGTCTTCAGGCCGTAGGTTCGCATCTTTTATCGCCAATTCAATGCCTTTGGCTGATGCGATTGCATTAGGTTCTGGGGCGGTGATATGATAAGCATCGTCAGTCGCTCCGTAACCTGCAATTTCACCGTATATTTTAGCGCCCCTCGCTTTTGCATGCTCTTCCGTTTCAAATACAAGTATTCCCGAACCTTCGCCCATAACAAAACCATCTCGCTGTGCGTCAAATGGACGGGATGCTTTTAGGGGTGTATCGTTTTTACAAGATAGGGCTTTAATGGAACAGAAACCGCCAAAGCCCAAAGGTGTAATCGCTGCTTCGCTTCCGCCGACAAGAGCAACGTCCATATCGCCATACCGCATAAGCCTGAGTACATCGCCGATACAATGCGTGGAAGTGGCACAAGCCGAAGATAAAGAATAATTAGGACCTCTTAAACCGTACATTATGGCTATTTCACCGGGAGCCATATTTGTAATTAACATAGGTATAAGAAATGGAGAAATTCTTCCGGGTCCTTTTTCGTACAAAACCTTGGATTGTTCATGTATAGTTTGTAATCCGCCAATACCGCTGCCGACTATAACGCCGCATCTTTCTGGATTCTCTTTTGTAAAGTCAATTTGAGAGTCTTCTACTGCCATTTTTGCAGCAGCAACCGCAAATCTGACAAATCTATCCATTCTTCTGATTTTTTTCTTGTCAATATAGTCTTCTGCATTGAAGTTTTTTACTTCACAGGCAAAGTGTACAGAAAATTCTGAAGTATCAAAATGGGTTATTGGTCCTGCACCAGAAGACCCTTCCATTAACGATTTCCAAAACTGCTCTTTACCGATGCCAATAGGAGAAACCACTCCAATACCGGTTGCAACAATCTTTTTATACATAATATCCTTAAGAACATTAAAATAAGAAAATAAAAAAAATATGTATGTATTACAGTATTTTTTAATATTTTTTTATTTATTGTCCCATATGTGCTTTTATATAATCAACTGCCTGACCCACGGTTGTTATTTTGGATGCTTCATCATCCGGTATTTCAAGACCAAATGTTTCTTCAAGGGCCATAACTAATTCAACGGTATCTAACGAATCAGCCCCCAAATCGTTTATAAATGAAGCGGTAGGAACTACCTTAGATGCATCTACCCCCAACTGCTCTGCCACTATTTCCTTTACTTTCACATCCACGTCTACACTTGCCATATGATACCTCCGTAAATTTTTCGCTAACGCTCAAAATTTTAGTATTTAGTAATTAGTAATTTGTATTTAGTGCTAGGTATTAATTTATTGATACTTGCGAAAAATTTATCCCTAACTACTAACTACTCTTCCTAATTACAAGATGTTTTCTTTTTCGCTAACGCTCAAAATTTAAGTATTTAGTAATTAGAAACCAGTATTTAATTTACACTGAGGCGAAAAATTTATTCCTAATTACTAATTACACACACTAATTACTATCTTTTTTATTCCTTACTTTTCATCTTTTACATGTACATTCCGCCGTTTATCGAAATTATCTCACCTGTTATATATGATGATTCTTCGGTACATAAAAATTTGACTGCATTGGCTACGTCGCTTGCTTCACCTAATCGATTAAGAGGAATTATATCAGTAAGTTTTTTCTTTGCTTCTTCGGATAATTTGTCGGTCATTGCTGTTTTAATAAATCCGGGTGCGACTGCGTTTACGTTAATATTTCTTGATGCCAATTCACGTGCCAACGTTTTTGTTAATGCTATTACTCCTCCTTTTGATGCTGAATAATTAACCTGCCCTGCATTGCCCATCAAACCTACAACCGATGCTATGTTTACAATTTTTCCCGAACGTTGTTTCATCATTACTTTCGCAGCCGCTTTTGAACAATTAAAAACACCTTTTAGGTTTATTGCAATAACTTTGTCCCATTCTTCGTCTGACATTCTAACTAAAAGGTTATCTCGGGTAATACCGGCATTGTTGATAATTATATCTATTTTTCCGAATTTTTCAACTGTTTTTTTAACCATTTCATCTGTTTCCTGTGATGAGGAAACATCAATTTTAAGTGACAGTGATTCCACATTTTTTTCTTTTGATATTTCTTCGGCAGTTTTTTTCGCAGCGTCTTCCATAACATCTACAATTACTATTTTTGCACCTTCATTAGCAAGTTTATCCGCTATTGCCCTACCGATTCCCTGCGCACCGCCTGTTATTAATGCAACTTTGTCTTTAAGTTTTTGTTCACACATTATTCAATACCCCCAGCGTTTAATTCGTTCTGTCAAAAACTGGCATATTATTGAAAAATCTGGTTTTGAACGATATAGATGTTTTTAGCCGAATAAATCGTTAAGAAATTGGTATGTTTGACGCGGTCGCCATAGGCGACCGAGGAGTTTACCAATTTTAGATTTATGAGGCGTCAAGAAAACATCGTCTAGTGAAAAACCATGATTTTTCATAATTTTTTTGACAGTACCGTTTGATTTAATGTTATCTCATTTTCTATGTTATAAGTTATAACTTTAGATGATATTTTCTTAATCATACCTGATACTACATTTTTTGGTCCAAATTCAATAAATGTTTCACAACCTTCAGTAATCATTTTATTTATGGAATCAATCCATAGAACCGGCGAAGCAACCTGTTCTATAAGTTTTTCTGAAATCTGCTTCGGATCCGTAGTAATTTTCGCATCACAGTTTGTAATTATTGAAAATTTCGGCGTTTTAAAATTATATTTTTTTATTTCTTCCTTCATATTATTCTGCGCCTCTTTCATTAATGAAGAATGAAATGCTCCCGACACTGCGAGAGGAATTGTTTTAACTTTTTTTGATTTTGCAATTTCTTTAGCTTTTTCAATTGCGGCAATTTCGCCGGATATTACTATCTGTCCCGGTGCATTAAAATTTACTGCTTCACAAACACCGATTTTTCCAGCTTCCGCACAGATTTCTTCAACAATACTTTTTTCCGCTCCGAGAATCGCAAGCATTGTTCCTTTTGTTTTCGCACAGGCATCCTTTATAAATTCTGCCCGTTTGTTTACAAGATTCAGACCTTCCTCGATTGTCAATGTTTCGGAAGCAACCAATGCCGAATACTCTCCCAAGGAATGCCCCGCTGCAAAACAATAATAGTTTTGAATATTAAATTTTGAATTAAATACTTTAAAACTTATAAGCGAAACTATAAAAACCGCAGGTTGAGTATATTCTGTTTGTGTTAAAACGTTAATAGGTCCTTCAAAAACTATTTTTTTTATGTCATATCCGAGCAGACGATTCGCTTTTTCAAAAATATCTTTGGCTTCAGGATATTTATAATAAAGCTCTTTTCCCATACCTACGTATTGGGATGCCTGTCCCGGAAAAACCAACGCTAACTTATTCATATTAATCAAAAAATATTTATAATCTAATAACTACTGCTCCCCATGTCAAACCGCCGCCAAACGCAACTAATGTTACTATATCACCTTTTTTTACTTTACCTTCTCGGATTGCTTCTTCAAGAGCAACCGGTGTTGTTGCCGCAGATGTATTACCGTATTTATGAATGTTCAAAAATACTTTGTCCATAGATACATTAAGTAGTTTCGCAACGGCTTCTACAATTCTGATATTTGCTTGGTGCGGGATAATCAGATTTACGTCATTACAGGTTATTCCGGCCAATGCTATAGCTTTTTGTGCAGAATCCGCCATTGCTTTTACCGCTATTTTGAAAAGTTTATTTCCTTCCATTTTGAGATAATGTAACTGTTCGTCTACTGTTTTATGTGTAGTGGGATTACGTGAACCGCCACCCGGCATAAGCAGAAGGTCCGAATAATTTCCATTAGCACCTAAATAGGATGATAATATATCGCTTGAAGAATTTGTTTTTCTGAGTATTACTGCACCGGCGGCATCTCCGAGAAGCACACAAGTGTTTCTATCGTGCCAATCTGTTATTTTTGACAATGTTTCGCCACCTATTACAAGGACAGTATTAAAAGTGCCGGATTTAATCAAATCTTTGCCTATGGTTAATCCATAAATAAAACCAGAACACGCAGCGCTGATATCAAAAGCAGCGGAATTTACTGCCTTTAAGCCTTTTTGTACAAAACAAGCTGTTGATGGAAAAGCCATATCCGGAGTAATAGTTGCAACAATAATAGCATCTATTTCTTCAGGTGATATTTTAGCATTTGAAATGGCTCTTTCAGCTGCTTTTATTGCTAAATCCGATGTTGCTTCCGATTCACTGGCTATCCTTCTTTCCTTTATACCTGTTCTTGTAGTTATCCATTCATCGGATGTTTCTACAAGTTTTTCCAAATCGATATTTGTAAGTATTTTTTCAGGTAAATATGAACCGATTCCGATTATTTCAATTCCCATTTTCATTATCTCCATGGGTCAGGTGGCTTACTTTTAATATATCGGTAACTAAATGTTGAATTATGTTATTTTTTACTGACTCAATACAAACCCGTATTCCGTTTTTTATTGCTTTCGCATTTGAAGAACCATGACCGATTATGCAGATACCGTTTACACCCAAAAGGGGTGCACCACCGTATTCATCATAATCTATTTTCTTTTTAATATCTTTAAAAACACCTTTTAAAATTAACGCAGCAGTCATTAGAAGTATAGGGCTTTTTTTCATTTCTTCTTTTATAAGTTGGATTAAATAATCCGCTATTCCCTCGCTTAATTTTAGCACTACATTGCCAACAAAACCGTCACAAACAATAACATCAACATCACCTTTGCCTATATCCCGACCTTCAATATTTCCTATAAAATTAAGTCCTGATTTTACCAGTAGTTTATGCGTTTCTATTGTAAGCTCATTACCTTTTGAAGATTCTTCTCCTATAGATAGAAGCCCTACCTTTGGATTTTCAATTTTTAATATATCGGTTGAATATACTGAACCCATTATTGCAAATTGCATCAGATTCCTGGGTTTTGAATCGACATTTGCCCCGACATCTATTATTACACAGGGTTTTTTTAAGGTCGGAAAAGCTATTGCAATGCCGGGTCTGGAGACGCCTTCCAGTCTTTTCAATGTCATAAGAGCTGCTGCATTTATAGCTCCCGAATTTCCAGCAGAAAAAAATCCACTTGCCTTTCCATCAGCAACAAGTTTAATCCCTTTAACTATAGATGAATTCGGTTTTTTTCTAAACGCATCTACCGGGGATTCATCCATTGCTATTACTTCTTCCGAATGAGCAATTTGTATCGGCAGGTTCTGTACATTTTTGAATTTATTCAGTTCTGCCCTAATATCAGACTCATTGCCGACAAGAATAATTTCTTCCTTAAAGGATTTTGCAGCTTCAACCGCACCGGCAATTACAACTGTTGGGGAGTTGTCTCCGCCCATAGCATCAACAGCAATTTTCATTTTTTATTGACCTTTCTGTTCCTCAGGTTTTTTTTCTTTGATGCTTATTACTGAAACATTGTTGTAAAAACCGCATTTCAGACATACGTCATGAGGTAGTTTGGGTGACTTGCATTGAGGACATACACTTATATTTACAGGCTCAAGTTTCCAGTTCGCCCTTCTTTTGTTCTGTCTTGATGTAGAATGCCTTCTTTTTGGGTTAGCCATATTTTCTCCTTATACACGGAATTCGCCCGCCCTTTGGGCGAGGTCTCGCCCCTTCGGGGCGGAGACCTACTGGACCGAACTAATTATTTTGTGTTTCCAGTTGGAAACTCCAAAATAATTATATATAACTCCGAAGCATATCCGGAAAATTTTGATGCGATAGCTGAAAAATTTTCGGATGTTTATGCAAGGAGTCAAAAGTCCTTATTCACGGCTGCCCGCCGTGGCGGGGAGACCGTACCAACCGGAACGGTCTTGCCAGTACTATGCACCGTATCTCGCTATAGTTTCCGTTATCTGCCAGTTAACAGTTGAACGCAGGCGGATATTACAATGATATAAAAACTAAATTTTACATATTTTTTATAGAACTGTCAATAAGTTTTTTTGTTTGTTTTGCTATCACTATAGCTTCGTTTGTTGGAATCACAAAGATTTTTATTTTTGATTTTTCGCTGGATATTTCCCCTTCACAGCTTATACAACCTGAATTTTTATCGTCATCAAGTATTATACCGAAACTATCAAGTTCCGATAATATCTTTTTTCTTATTAATGGCGAGCGTTCGCCGATACCCGCTGAAAATATGATATAATCGCAACCGTTTAAAACTCCTATATATGAAGATATGTATTTCTTTGCTCTGTAACAAAACATGTTGATTGCAAGTTTTGCTCTTCCATCTCCCTCCTCACTTTTTTTTATGATAGAACGCATATCCGAACTTATGCCGGTAATTCCTAAAACACCGCTTTGATTATTTAAAATCGCCTGTATATCGCTTGGTTTTAAGGATTCTCTTGCCATTAGATGCATCGGAATGGAAGGATCTATATCACCACATCTTGTGCCCATTATCAGACCCTCAAGAGGTGTGAATCCCATTGATGTGTCAACTGCTTTTCCATAATTAACAGCCGTAATACTGGAACCATTCCCTAAATGGCAATTTATTATCTTCAGTTTTTCTAATGGAATATTAACAATTTGAGACAACCGTTCGGATATATATTGATTTGATATTCCGTGAAAACCATATTTCCTTATTCCAAATCTTTGATAATATTTATATGGTAAGGCATATAAAAAGGCGTATTCGGGTATTGTTTTATGAAATGCGGTATCAAACACAAGGACCTGAGGTGCTTTCGGCAGAAGTTTTTCAATTGCTAAAATTCCTTTTACATGATGTGTTGTATGAAGAGGTGCTATATCATAACAGTTTTCCAAGTTTCTTTTGACTTCGTCGTTCACAATTACCGGTTCAGTGAAGAACTCGCCACCGTGTACTATCCTGTGTCCTACTGCCGAAATTTCATCTTTATTATTAATTATACTGCTCTCGGAAGTTGTCAATACCGCAAGCACTTCATTAATTGCTGTTGTATGATCTTTTGCAACTATCGGTATTTTAATTTTTTTTTTACCTTGAATATGTGCAAGGAAGGTAGTATCTGTACCTATTGCTTCAATTTGTCCTTCAGCCAGGCCTGTTCCAGTATCCATGTCAAACAACTCATATTTTACTGAAGACGAACCGCTGTTTATAACTAATATTTTCATTTCTCTGCCTTTAAATTCTCTTTACCCAACACAAATTCATTGCTAAAATTTGAAAAATCAGTTTTGAACGATATAGCAATATTTAGGTGATAAAAAACTGTTAAAAAATTTCAATTGTCCGAACGAGTCCCGATGAATATCGGGCGAGTGAGTTTTGAAATTTTAAGTTTTATGAACCGTTCAACCCGACATGTCGGGTTGAAAATACTGCGTCTAGTGAAAAAATGATTTTTCAAATTTTAGTTTTCTTCTCCATCCAATCATCGTCACAATAATTTAACATATCTTTTTCTTTGAAAAAGTAATCAATTTCGAATTTTGCCGTATTCGGGGAATCAGAAGCATGAATAATATTTCTTCTGTCATTTAATCCGTATAGATTTCTTAATGTACCGATTTCCGCTTTTCTTGAATCCGTATTTCCTATTATTTTACGTACTTCCTGTATTACGTTTTTACCTTCAAGTACACATAAAACAATGGGAGCGGAGGTCATAAATTCTCTATACGGTTCAAAAAAGAATTTTCCTTTATGAATAGAATAAAAATCATTATAAATTGTATCTGTAAGTTTGATCATTTTCAATCCGATGACCTTAAAATTTACCGTTTCAAATCTGTCTATAATTTTTCCGATTACCCTTTTACATATTCCGTCCGGCTTAATGATAATAAGAGTTCTTTCAGTAGACATGTTACGCTCCTAATTTTTTGTAGTTTTATATAAAATTATTTTACTACAGCTAATTTTTTCAACACTTTTATTGTCTTCTCATTATCTTTATGTGCTTTTATTAAATATAAATATACACCAGATGCAATACCTGATATATCCCATGTGTATTCGTAAGCATATTTATTATTCTTTATTATAGATTGTGTTATATCTATATTGT
>Ga0156821_1016_pt1 | contig 18322 bp, 14 predicted proteins | sample RifOxyD2_FD_112121 | JGI IMG/M metagenome (GOLD analysis project Ga0156821, IMG submission 112121) | Elusimicrobia bacterium RIFOXYD2_FULL_34_30 | reverse complement strand
ATACTATTAATTAGAAAGCAAAGAAGTTGCTTTTACTTAGACAATGTAGGACGATGATGTCCTCAAACCAAAGCCGGTTTGAGGATTTTTTATTCGCGGAATTCGGACCTACTGGACCGAATGAGCAAATAACCCCGAAGCATATTCTAAAAATATTGACGCAAAGCGGAGAGATTTTTAGGATGTTTATGCAAGGGGTCATCAAGTAAGACATTGATGTCTTCAATTCCAATGATGGATTGAAGATATTTTTTATTCACGGAGTTCGGACCTACTGGACCGAACGAGTAAACAATCCCGACAACCCGAAGGTAAATAAGGTCGGGATAAAAACACTGAGTCCTCTCGCCAGAGGCTCGGTTACTCGCCTCGCTAAAGCTATGGCGAGGCGCTACATGGAGGTTTTGATGTGTAGAATGTTAGGTGTTGTTGCAACGAATAAAATATCATATAAATTATTAGATAGTTTCAAACAACTTGCTTTAACTGGGCGAATAAAGAAAAGTATGACTGAAGGTCATCAGGATGGATGGGGTATTGCAGGATATCTCGGAAAATGGCCGGTGCAATTCGGAAGAAGTCCAAAAAATGTTTTAGAAGATATTGATAATTTTATTACATCTTCGCATAAAGCAATAATTTCGGATACAAGAATGTTGGTTGTGCATCTCAGAAAAGCATCAGAGGGTGATTTAAGTCTGGAAAATACACATCCGTTTATAGCTGATGATTTTGTTTTTTGTCATAACGGAACAATTTATAATTCTGAAAAACTTATTTTACCTGAAACTAATTATGAAGGTACAACCGATAGCGAGAGATTTTTTAAATTTATTTTAAATAAAATAAATAAAGTTAGTAAAAGAAGATATCCCGAAATGTTCAAATCTATAATTGAAGAGATAAAGGAAAAATGTAAATTTACTTCGCTGACGTTTCTTTTATGCGATGGGGAACATTTAATAGGATATAGAAATTATAATGAAGTTAAGGAGTATTACACTTTATATTATTCAACTCAAAAAGGTTTAAGCGTAGTATGTTCTGAAGAACTTCCAGGTTTTGAATGGACACTTTTGGAGAATGAAGAATTTGTCGTTTTTGATAAATATGGAGTTTTAAATGAATTTTAATGATATTATTGAATTAGTTAAGAAAGAGTTAGAGCAGATTTCGCTAAGGTATAATAATTATAGTAATTATGTTGATAAAAATGATTTGTTCAGCGAGATGATTTTGCATTTATGGCAAGAGTGGAAGTGTAAAAAGTTTGATAATAAGACAAAAAGCTATATTATTCAATCATGTTATTTTTATTTAAGGAATTATTTGAGGATTAATGAAGATAAGTACAAAATTTTAAGTTTAGATGATTCTGTTAATGATGACGGTTTGACAGTCAAGGATACTATTTCTGACAACTCTGTGCCTATGCTTGATGTGGTTGAATATGATATGGTTTTTCAGAAAATAGTAAATAACGGTTTAAGTAGAATTGAAAAGGAAATTTATAAATTGATTTATAATGAATATACCGTCAGGGAAATTGGGAAAAAATTAAATATTTCGCATACAATGGTTGTTAAACATAAAAAAAATATTTTGAAAAAGGTTTCCAAATATTACGATTTTTTACTTGTATAATTAGAAGCAGTAAATAGTGGGGACATTGTTGTCCTTTAAGCCAAAGATGTCTACTTACCCCGATGTTGGGAAGTAGATTTTTTGTTTATTTGAGTCCCCTACCGGAGACCAAATAAACAATCCGCCGAAGATGTGTCAGCAATATGGCGAATAGCCATGGTTATTGATGACACGTTTATCGAAGGCGGATAAACATTTTGAGTCCCGCCCACCATTGTGTCGTTGGCGAGGTCTCGCCCCAGAGGGGCGGAGAGACCAAATAAACAACCCCCCTGTCAGTTCCGATATATCGGAATTAGGGGGACTAAAACTGTTCGGGTAACACACTTTAAAAATTTAAGGTAATGTCAAAAATATTATGAAAAATCATGGTTTTTCACTAGACGATGTTTTATTGACGCCTCATAAATCTAAAATTGGTAAACTCCTCGCTACGCTCGTCAAACATACCAATTTTTTAACGATTTATTCGGCTAAAAACATCTATATCGTTCAAAACCAAATTTTTCAATAATATGTCATTTATGACATTACCAAATTTAGTTGGGAGAAAATAATATGTCTAATTTAAAATATTTGATTCTTATATTTTTTCAGATGATGGTTATGCAGTTTTTAAATGCTACTCCGTCAACTCAGATATGGAATCCATCAACAGATATTCAAAGACATAAAACATTGCATTTGGGTGTTGATAATTATTTTTCTGTCTTAGAAAATGATACAAAAGCATATGCGTATGGAACGGATATCGGTTTTACATATGGTTTATTTAAAAATATTGAGTTGGGTATTGATTTGTTGGAGCCAACAGCTAATCCAATATTTTTTAATGCTAAGTATGGGTTATCCGAATATAAAATTTTGCCTGCTTTAGCATTAGGTATATTTAACGTCGGTACAAAAAAAGACGCAACTAATTACAATATAATATATGGATTAGTATCAAAGATTATTGAACCGATAGGTAGATTGTCCTATGGATATTATAAAGGTAATGGTAATTTATTGATAGATGAAATGGGGAAAAAGGAAAATACCGGATTGATTGTTACATGGGATAAGCAACTGACAGATAAGGTATGGACTTCAATTGATTATGCTTCTGGTGATAATTTTTATGGGGCATTGAGTTTCGGTAGTTCGTATAGTTTTGCGCCAAATATTAGTTTTATTTTGGGGTATGTGGTGTTTAATAATGATACTTTTAATCCAAATAATACGATAACTACTCAATTGGATGTAAATTTTTAAGGAGAGAATAAATGGTTACTAATATAAATAATGGAGATACTGCATGGGTTTTAATTTCAACAGCTTTAGTTATGCTGATGACTGCACCCGGATTGGCGTTTTTTTACGGGGGACTGGTTAGGAAGAAAAATGTTTTATCAACTATGATGCAATCCTTTTTTCTGCTTTGTCTTATTAGTGTTCAATGGATTTTATGGGGTTATAGTTTGGCGTTTGGTCCGGATATCGGAGGCTTTGTCGGTAATTTATCATGGTTCGGACTTAAAGGAGTAGGTATGTCGCCTAATCCGGATTATGCTGGTACTATACCGCATCAGCTTTTTATGGTTTATCAGATGATGTTTGCAGTTATTACGCCTGCATTAATAACCGGTGCTTTTGCAGAGAGAATAAAATTTTCTACTTTTGCGGTTTTTAGTTTGTTATGGGCAACTCTGGTTTATGATCCGGTTTGTCATTGGGTCTGGGGAGTAGGTGGGTGGTTAAGAGAACTGGGTGCGTTGGATTTTGCAGGCGGAACTGTGGTGCATGTTTCTTCTGGAATTTCAGCGTTGGTGTTTGCGTTAATGATAGGTAAGAGGAAAGGTTATCCGGATAATGTGATACCACCGCATAATATGGTTTTTACTTTATTAGGTGCTTCTTTGTTGTGGTTTGGTTGGTTCGGATTTAATGCAGGAAGCGCATTGGGAGCAAATGAACTTGCCGTTTCGGCTTTTGTGGTTACTAATACCGCAGCGGCTATGGCAGCGTTGACTTGGATTATTATTGAATGGAAAGTTACAGGTAAACCGACTGTGCTCGGCGGTGCAACAGGTGCGGTTGCGGGACTTGTAGCAATTACGCCTGCAGCGGGGTTTGTTACACCTATATCGGCAATATTTATAGGAATTTTAGTTGGTGTAGTTTGTTATGTTTCAGTAGTTGTTATTAAACAGAAATTTAAGTACGACGATAGTTTGGATGCGTTTGGAGTGCATGGTGTCGGCGGGACTCTCGGGGCTTTGGTTACGGGTTTGTTTGCTCAGAAAATAGTCAATCCTGCCGGTAATAATGGCTTATTTTTTGGTAATCCGATACAATTTAAAATTCAATTAATTGGAGTTATAGCTACTATATGCTATTCAGTCATAGTAACTTTTATTTTACTTAAGATATTGGATAAGTTAATGGGATTGAGGGTAGATGATAGAGATGAAGTAATGGGACTTGATAATACTCAGCATAAAGAGAGTGCATATACATTACTTGATTAACTCACAACGTAAATCTATTTAAGATTTAAGTTAGCGAACCTTCGGGAGGATAAAATGAAATTGATTATAGCAATTGTTCAGACGCATAGGTTAGAGGAAGTAAAAAAAGAACTTTATGAAGCTGATGTTAATCTTTTGACCGTAAGCGAGGTTTTGGGACATGGCAGGCAGAAGGGTGTTACAGAGTATTATAGAGGGGTGAAAGAAAACGGAAATCTTTTGAAAAAGGTACGTTTGGAGATTGCCGTTAACGAAGATTTTGTTAAACCGACAGTAGATGCGATTATTAAGGGCGCAAGGACCGGTGAGACAGGTGACGGTAAGATTTTTATCTTGGATTTGAAAGAGTGTGTAAGAATAAGGACCGGTGAAACCGGTAATATAGCGATAGGTTAAGATAGACATTCTATAAAAAGTTAGGATGTCTGGTATCAGAGGTATGTATGGGATGTTCAATTGCCGGTATTATAGACGAAAGCGGAAAGCGTTTTTCCGGAGAAGAGATAATCCGCTCTATTAAAAAAATGTTTCTTAGGGCAAACGGTCTCGGCGGCGGTTTTGCGGGGTATGGGATATATCCCGAAAATAAAGATGATTTCTGTTTTCATGTTATTTATAATAGCGAAAAAGTTAAGGAAGATACTGAAAATTTCTTAAGACACGATTTTAATATATTGAAGTCTGAACCGATACCTACAAGATCTATTGAAGAGATAATAAACCGACCGCTTTTATGGAGGTATTTCCTTAAGGTAAAGCAAGAAGTCAGAAAAAGGTTTTATGAAATGACTGAGGAAGATATTGTTATGCGTTCGGTAATGAAAATTAATGATGCTTCAGCAGGTGCATTTATTATTTCTTCCGGTAAGAATATGGGAATTTTCAAAGGTGTGGGTTATGCTTCTGATATAGGCAGGTTTTTCAGGTTGGAAGAATACTCGGGTTATTGTTGGATTGCACACGATAGGTTTCCTACAAATACACCGGGTTGGTGGGGTGGGGCGCATCCGTTCGGGCTTTTAAATTTTTCTTTAGTTCATAACGGCGAGATTTCTTCTTACGGAATTAACAAGCGATATCTTGAGGAATTCGGATATAAACTGACTTTAAGAACAGATTCCGAGGCGATTCTTTATTTGTTTGATTTACTTTTAAGGAAGCACAACTTACCGATAAATATCGTTCATAAGATTCTTTGTCCGCCATTATGGTCTGAGATTGAAAAAATGACACAGAAGGAGCAAGACCTGTATAGGACACTTCGGATTGTTTATAGTAATGCTTTGATTAATGGACCTTCTGCAATAATTGTGTCCGATGGAAAGATTATGTTCGGATTTTCGGATAGGATTAAGTTGAGGCCGTTGGTTGCAGCACGGAAAGGAACAAAATTTTATTTAGCAAGCGAGGAGTGTGCTATTCAGGAAGTTTGTTCTATTTCTAGTGGGATACATTTTCCTAAAGCAGGTGAACCTGCAATAGGATATCTTAATAATAAATAGTAGTTCGTATGTGTAATCAGAACATTTAAAATTATGAAAACATTAACATTCCCAGATTTTGTTATTAATAGAGATAATGAAAAATGCATACAATGCGAAGTTTGCGTTAGGCAATGCGCATTTGATGCACATACATTAGATAAGGAAACCAATAAGGTAGAAACCGATATTAAAAAGTGTGTAGGGTGCTTAAGATGTGCTACGATGTGTCCTACCGGTGCATTGTGTGTTTCGGAATATTCCCAGAAAATAAGGAAGAATTGTAATTGGAACGAAAAACAATTAAAAGAATTATATAAACAAGCAGAGACCGGCGGAGTTCTTTTGACAGGTATGGGTACTGATAAAGATTACAAAATTATCTGGGACCATATTCTTTTGGATGCTGCACAGGTTACCAATCCTTCTATAGATCCTTTGCGGGAACCTATGGAGCTTCGTACATACCTGGGCAGTAAACCAAGTAAGATAGATTTCAGATTTGATATTTCAGATTTGAAATTAAAAAATTTACAAAAAGGAATATTAAAAACTAAACTGCCTCCGCAATTAAAGATTGAAACGCCGATACTTTTTTCTGCAATGAGTTACGGTGCCATATCTTTAAATGTTTGCCGCGCATTGGCGCAAGCGGCTGAAGAATGCGGTATTTACTATAATACAGGTGAAGGTGGTCTTCATAAGGATCTATATAAATATAGCAAAAATACAATTGTTCAGGTTGCATCTGGAAGATTTGGGGTAAACCCTGATTATTTTGAAGCTGCAGCCGCAGTTGAAATAAAAATAGGACAGGGTGCAAAACCCGGGATAGGCGGTCATCTTCCCGGTGAAAAGGTTACTGAAGAGATTTCTCAGACCAGAATGATACCGTCAGGGACTGATGCGCTATCACCGGCACCGCATCACGATATTTATTCAATAGAGGATCTTTCGCAGTTGATATATTCGTTAAAGGAAGCGACCGAATATAAGAAGCCGATAAGCGTAAAGGTTGCTGCGGTACATAATATCGCTGCAATTGCTTCTGGAATAGTAAGAGCAGGTGCCGATATTGTTGCAATAGACGGTATAAGAGGCGGTACCGGTGCCGCACCAACAAGAATTCGCGATAATGTTGGAATACCGATAGAACTTGCAATCGCTTCCGTTGATAGTCGTCTAAGAGAGGAAGGTATAAGAAATAGAGCTTCCATTATTGCTGCTGGCGGTTTCAGGAATTCCGGGGATGTCGTTAAGGCGATTACTTTAGGTGCTGATGCGGTATATATAGGTACCGCAGCGTTGGTTGCTATGGGTTGCCATTTATGTCAGAAATGTTATACCGGAAAATGTAATTGGGGTATAGCAACACAGGACCCGTATTTAGTAAAACGTCTTAATCCGGATATTGCAGCACGCAGATTAATTAATTTGATAAAGGCATGGAGCCATGAGATTAAAGAGATTATGGGAGGCATGGGTATTAATGCAATAGAGTCATTAAGAGGTAATCGTTTGCGTTTACGGGGTTTCGATTTGCATGATAATGAACTAAAGATTTTGGATATTAAACCTGCAGGAGAAAGTTTATAATGAGATTGTTAAAAACCGACAATCTCTGATTATAGTGATTAAGAACACAGATTACACAGATTAAGGCATGTTGTTAAATCTTTGTAATCGTCTTTAGAAATCTGCATAATCGTTTTTAAAAATATGAAAAAAATTTATTTTAGAGAAGAATATTGTATGGCATGCCGCTTGTGTGAGATTGCGTGTCTTGTTGCACATTCAAAGTCAAAGAAGATAATTAAAGCATATAAGGAAGAATTTCCTAATTTGACGCCGCGTCTTGTTATTGAGCAGAACGGTCCATTGTCATTTGCAATTCAGTGCAGGCATTGTGAGGATGCTCCTTGTATTGCTGCATGTGTTACCGGAGCGATGCATAGAGATAGAAAGACAAATGCGGTTTCCCATAATGCAGAAAAATGCGTAGGTTGCTGGATGTGTATTATGTCTTGTCCGTTCGGGGTTATTTTAAGGGATATAAAAGAAAAAAAAGTTGCAACTAAATGCGATTTATGTAGTGACGAAAAGATATTGGCATGTGTCAATGCATGCCCCAATGAAGCGTTGATATGTGCCGAATCAATAAAAAATAAAGATAAGAAAAAAGAATGATACGGTCTTGATAATATTGGTTTTAGGGGATAAATAATCGGTACTAATTATGAAAGATGAAAAAATTGTTATTATCGGAAGTTCAGTAGCCGCGATATCTGCTATTGAAACTATAAGGTCTAAAGATAAAAAAGTTAAGATTACGGTTATTACTAAGGATAAAGAAATTTCCTATTCAAAACCGCTGATTTCGTATCTTAATATTTCAAAAGAACAATTTTATTACAGGGATAAAAGTTTTTTTAGTAGGAATGACGTAAAAATGTTTATTAGTGAGGCAATTAGGATTAAAAATAACTCTGTAATTCTTAAGGATGGTAAAGATATTGAATTTTCGAAGTTGTTGTTAGCTGTCGGTGGCAAGCCAATCGTTCCAAATAATATAAAAGGAATATGCGGTGGAAATGTTTTCACTTTAACTAATTTTGATGATGCATCAAAAATAAAAAAATATGCAAAAAACAAAAAGAGCTGTTTGATAATCGGATGCGGAATGATAGGAATAAAGGCTGCCGCATTTTTAAAGGAACTCGGACTCAAAGTAACAATAGTTGAACTTATGAATCGTCCCTTTGGTTCGGTTTTGGATGAGGTGTCGGGCAAGATGGTCGCGGATGAAATAAGGAAGAATACTAAACTTTATCTGAATACGAGTGTAACAGAAATAAGAGAAAAAGAGTGTGTCATTAGTAACGGAGAGAGAGTTTTTGTGGATTTGGTTATATGCGCTATTGGTGTGACCCCGAATCAAGATATTGCAAAAAAATCAGGTATAAAAGCTGATAAAGGAATTATAGTTGATTCACAGATGATGACATCAAAGAAAAATATATTTGCAGCCGGCGATTGTGCTTCCGCTTTTGATATTTTAAAAGGTGAAAATAGAGCTATTCCGATTTGGCCGATTGCGTATAAGCAAGGAAGTATTGCAGGTGATAATATGATTGGAATAAATACTAAATATGAAGGCGGTTTTGTTATGAATTCAGTAGATGTTTTCGGACTGCCAATAATCACGTTAGGATTAAGTAGCGAGATTGGGGATGAAGAGTTTGTAAATTATGATGAAAAAAATAGGAAATATAAAAAATATATTGTCAGAAATGACAGGATTATAGGCGCGATTTTAATAGGGGATATTGATAGGGCAGGCATTATTACAGGACTTATTAAAGATAAGGTTGATGTTTCTAATTTCAAAAACGGTTTGCTCAAGGAAAATTTTGGCTATATATATGTACCTAAAAAGTACAGATCCAAAGAGGTTATACCGGTGGAAATATGATAATAAATTCTAAAAACATGACTCATAGAATGTTAAATGAAAAGATAAGAAGCGGTGTTAGAAACGGCGATAGGAAAATTATACTTAAGAATATTAACGGTCAAAGGTATATAGCTTCAGGATTGAAGTCCGAAGTTAATATAAAAATTAACGGTACGGCAGGTAATGACTTGGGAAGTTTTATGAGCGGACCTAAAATTACTGTTTACGGAAATGCCCAGGATTGCATAGCAAATACAATGAACGCCGGAAAGATTGTAATTCACGGTTCGGTAGGTGATGTACTGGGTTATGGTATGAGGGGCGGCAAGGTATTCGTAAGGGATGATGCAGGATATAGGGTCGGAATACATATGAAGTCGTATAAAGAAATGATACCGATAATTGTTATAGGCGGTAGTGTGGGTGATTTTTTTGCAGAATATATGGCAGGCGGAATTATTATTTTACTTGGATTAGATGATACTAAGGAAATAGTAGGGGATTTTATTGGAACGGGTATGCACGGCGGAACTGTTTATATTAGAGGAAATATTAATAAAAACCGATTAGGGCGGGAAGTTGATTCAGTGGAATTTGATGATAATGATAAAAAAATAGTTAATGAATATTTAACTGAATTTTGTAGAGATTTTAATTTAAATCAAAAGAATTTAGTTAATCAAAAGTTTACTAAATTTAAAGCATTAAATTCTAGGCCATACGGAACTATATATGCGTATTAAATCTGGTGAGAAACATGGCTTTAAAAAAAAATATCAATAAAACAATAGAGGCACTTACAAAAATATCAGAGGCAATAACTTCAGAGCTATTTCTCGATGATATTCTTAAGCTTATCGTCACTGTTACCGCTGAATTGTTCGGTTTTAAGATATGTTCATTAATGCTTTTAAACGATAATGGTGAGCTCGTTATAAGATCGTCGCAAGCTGTATCGGATGAATATCTTAAAAAACCACCGCTGAAAATAGGGGAAGGGCTTGCTGGTATGGTAGTTAAAGAAAAGAAACCTTGTGCTATTTATGATATATATCAGGATAAACTTTTTAAATATAAAGAGATTGCTCGGAAAGAAGGTTTGTGTTCGGTATTGTGTATTCCCCTTATAGTTAAGAATAGGGTTATTGGTGCAATAGATGTTTATACATCCTTCCCGCACGAGTTTACGGATAAGGAAGAAAATGTTTTGATAACTATAGCAAATCAGGCAGCGGTTGTTATTGAAAATACGGAATTGATAGTTAAGACGAAGGTTTTTACTGAGGAGCTTGAATCAAGGAAACTTATTGAGCGAGCTAAAGGGATTTTAATGAAGAATGATAATTTAACGGAAGAAGATGCATACAAGATGATTCAAAAACTATCTATGAATAAAAGGAAAACTATGAAAGAGATTGCAGAAGCTGTTATGATTGTTGAAGACCTTAAGAAATAACACTAAGTTTGGACAATGACGATCGTTTATCTATTGTTGGTTTAATTGTAAAAATTTTTGTTTAATGGGTAATGTCAATAATATGCCGGTTTTTGATAGAACGGTTATTATATGGGAGGAGGGTACTGAAATTAGAAAAGGGTTTAAGCGGTTAATAGAATTAAATTGACAGTATGAAAAAAAAATGTATAATTTAAGGGGTTAAATTTTATTGTAAAGGAGTATTAACATGTCTTATAGAGAAAACATTATTTCAGAGATTACAAATCAAAGGGATTTATGTCAGACAATCAGTCCTAAGATGAAAGGAAAACCGATTTCGGACATTTTCGGAATGAATTCGTTTAACGACGAAGCAATGAAAAAATATCTGCCTTATAAAACATACGAGGCATTAAAGAAAATAGTAAAAGAAGGCGGGCGTGTAGAACCTACATTAGCGGAAGAAGTTGCACAGGGTTTGAAAGAATGGGCTATTGACAGAGGTGCTACACATTTTACGCATTGGTTCCACCCTATGACGGGATTAACAGCCGAAAAACACGACAGTTTCTTAAGTTTCAGCAAGGACGGAAAAGTAATTGAGCGATTTTCCGGAAATAATCTCATTCAAGGTGAACCGGATGCTTCAAGTTTTCCAAGCGGTGGATTAAGGAGTACTTTTGAAGCGCGGGGATATACTGCATGGGATCCGACGTCACCGGCATTTTTATCAGAAGGTGTTAATGGAACAACACTTTGCATTCCTTGTGTTTTTTTATCATATACAGGACAGGCATTGGATAAAAAAGCGCCGCTTCTGCGGTCAATGGATAGATTAAGCGAAATTGCAGTGAAAATACTTCATCTTTTCGGAAATAAAAAAGTAACGAGAGTATTTACAACTGTCGGACCGGAACAGGAATATTTTTTGGTAGATAAAGCATATTATAATAGAAGACCGGACCTTATTATTACAGGCAGGACTTTGTTTGGCGCAAAGCCGCCTAAAGGTCAGGAGATGGAAGACCATTATTTCGGAAGTATAAGGGAAAGAATTCTTGCGTTTATGCATGATGCCGAACTGGATCTTTTTAAGCTCGGTATTCCGGTAAAAACAAGACATAATGAAGTTGCTCCTGCACAGTTTGAGATAGCACCGTTATATGAAGATAGCAATATAGCGACAGACCATAACCAGATTGTTATGGAGATATTGAAAAAAGTAGCTAATAGGCATAATCTTGCATTATTGTTGCATGAGAAACCGTTTTTAGGTATTAACGGTTCAGGGAAGCATAATAACTGGTCTATGGCTGATTCTGAAGGGAATAATTTACTTGAACCCGGAAAAACACCACATGCAAATTTGCAGTTTTTAGTTTTTCTAATTGCAACAATGAAAGCCGTTTATAAATATTCAGATTTATTAAGAGCGACTGTAGCTACTGCGGGTAACGATCATAGATTAGGCGCCAACGAAGCGCCGCCTGCGATAATTTCCGTATTTTTAGGCGAACAATTAACAAAGATATTGGATAACTTGGAAGTGAATAAAGAGACGGATTATAGTGATAAGGCGATTATTGATTTAGGAATCAGCAAGATGCCGGCAATAAGCAGAGATAATAGTGACAGGAATAGGACTTCTCCGTTTGCGTTTACCGGAAATAAATTTGAATTCAGGGCGGTTGGTTCATCTCATTCTATTGCAATGGCTAATTACACCTTAAATGTAATGGTTACTGATATTCTAAACGAATTTTATAATGAAATAGAAAGCAATTTGAAAAAGGAAAAAGATTTCAACAAAGCGGTATTAAAGACAATAATACAGGCAATTACCGAAACAAAACCCGTGAGATTTGAAGGAAATAATTACGATACAGAATGGGAAAAAGAAGCAATGAAACGGGGATTGCCTAATAAGAAGAATACTCCGGAATCTCTTAAGGATTTAATAAGTAGTAAGAATAAGAAGATTTTTGCGAAATTGAATGTTTTAAGCGAGGTTGAGGTTGAATCTATATATACTATCTTATTGGAACAGTATATTAAAGTAGTAAATATTGAAGCTGAAACGGCACTGATGATGGCAAAGACTCTTGTTTTGCCGGCAGCAGTAAAATATCAGAGTGAGATAGCGGAATCTGTGCAGAATTTAATCACGATTAAAGGAATTAACGATAAAGTAATAGAAAAAGAAACTGAAATGGTTTCCTTATATTCAAAATTGGTTTCAGAACTATATGAGAAGATATGTAAACTTGATGAAGCAATGGATAAGAAAGATAATATAAAGGATGAAGAGCAAAAAGCCGATTATTTTTGTGGAGAAATTCTTCCTCAAATGTTAAGTTTAAGGGAAACTGTTGATATTATTGAAGAACATACCGGTGATGAATACTGGATTCTTCCCAAATACAGAGAAATGCTTTTTGTGTATTGAGATTGTTTAAAAACCCAACAATCTCTGATTACACAGATTTTTGAAAGATTACACTGATATTACCGTGACTTAATCTGTGTAATCTACTTTTCAATCTGTAAAATCAGGGGATGCTGCCTGCCTGCCGAAGTTCCTTGGGAATGTAGGCATGGAGTTTTTCAGCAGACCCTATTTATAAATTGATTGACAAAGACAGTATAATTTGTTAATATGTTGCATGAGCGACAATGAAGTCCTCAAATTTTACATAATTGTGAAATTTGAGGGCTTTTTTGCACAAGGCTACATGAATCCGTACTGTGGCGAGGTAAAGAGGTAGAGTTTATAGAGTTCAGTGAGTTTTTAAAAGTGTGCGTAATATCACGATTCTATTAATTCAATAACCCTATAACTCTAAAAGTAATCATTATTTATATGAAAAGTATTTTAATGTTAGAAGATGGTCAAAAGTTTTTAGGTGAATCATTTGGTGCTACCGGTGAAACAACCGGTGAAGTGGTTTTTAATACTTCGCATACCGGTTATCAGGAGATACTTACCGATCCTTCCTATAAAGGACAAATCGTCACAATGACCTATCCGCATATCGGAAATTACGGTATTAACTTTGAAGATATTGAAAGCAGAAAACCTTTTGTTGAAGGTTTTATAGTAAAAGAATATTCCAAGATTTATTCAAATTGGCGTTCAAAAAAAACACTTGGAGAATATTTAAAACAAAATAAAATTATCGGGATTGAGGGTATAGATACAAGACAATTAGTAAAGCATATCAGAGAAAAAGGATCTATGAAGGGTATCATTTCTACGGTTGATTTAAACGAAAAGTCATTATTAAGAAAAGTCAAATTAGCAGGTGGCATTGTTGGAAAAGATCTTGTTAAAGAAGTCACAAACCGTACAATTTATAAATTTAAACAGAAAAACGGCTCAGGTAAAAATGTTGTGGTCATGGATTTTGGTGTGAAGATGAATATACTAAGATCGTTATATTCCGTAGGACTTAATCCCACAATTGTTCCAGCGAGTACTTCTTTTGAAAAGATAATGGACTTGAAACCACTGGGAATTATGCTTTCAAACGGGCCGGGAGATCCGGAAGCAGTAACATATGCAATTGAGACTGTCAAAAAAATTATATCATCAAGATTACCTGTATTCGGGATATGTCTCGGACATCAAATACTGGGTCTTGCAATGGGCGGAAAAACATATAAGTTGAAATTCGGTCATCATGGCTCAAATCAACCGATTAAAAATCTGAAAACAGGTCGGGTGCAAATAGCGGCAGAAAATCATAATTTTGCAGTTGATTTACAAACATTAAAAAACGCAATACCTACACATAAAAATCTGAATGACGGTACTCTTGAGGGTATTGGTTACAGGAATCTGCCGGTTTTTTCGGTTCAGTTTCATCCGGAAGCATCTCCGGGACCTCATGATTCAAAATATTTATTCCTACAATTCGCCGATAGTGTGGAAAATTATGCCAAAAAGAACAGATATTAAAAAGATATTGATTATTGGTTCTGGACCTATAATTATAAGCCAAGCCTGTGAATTTGATTATTCCGGAACGCAGGCATGCAAGGCTTTAAGGGAAGAAGGATTTAAAGTTATACTGATTAATTCCAACCCCGCCACAATTATGACTGATCCCGAAATGGCGGATAAAACCTATATTGAGCCGATTACACCTGAAGTTGTAGAAAAAATAATAGAAAAAGAAAGGCCAGACGCACTACTACCCACTTTAGGCGGACAAACTGGTTTGAATACCGCAATGAAGATAGTAGAGAACGGTGTTTTGAAAAAGTACGGTGTTCAAATGATAGGTGCGAATTATGATGCGATTAAAAAAGCCGAAGACAGGGAATATTTTAAAAAGTCAATGTTGAAGATAGGGTTGGATTTACCTAAAAGCGCTCTTGCATATAATGTGAAACAGGCGAAAGAAAAACTTAAAGTTATCGGGCTTCCGGTAATTATAAGACCCAGTTTTACGCTTGGAGGTACCGGCGGCGGAATAGCGAATACTTGCCAAGAATTTGAGCAGATAGTGGAACTGGGTTTAAAGAACAGTCTGACACATGAGGTGCTCATAGAAGAGTCAATAGTAGGTTGGAAAGAATACGAATTGGAAGTAATGCGTGATAAAAAGGATAATGTCGTCATAGTTTGTTCAATTGAAAACATGGATCCTATGGGTATTCACACCGGTGATTCCATAACCGTCGCACCTGCCCAGACATTGACTGATAAGGAATATCAGAGAATGAGGGATGCATCTATTGCAATAATAAGAGAAATCGGTGTTGAAACCGGCGGTTCTAACGTACAATTTGCAGTAAATCCTAAAAATGGCAGAATGGTAGTAATAGAAATGAATCCGCGGGTTTCACGAAGTTCGGCATTGGCAAGTAAAGCAACTGGTTTTCCGATTGCAAAGATTGCGGCGAAACTTGCAATAGGTTATACATTAGATGAAATAAAAAATGATATCACTAAATCCACGCCTGCTTCTTTTGAGCCTGCAATTGATTATTGTGTAGTAAAAATTCCTAGGTTCACTTTTGAAAAATTTCCCGAAGCTGCAGATATTTTAGGTATATCAATGAAATCGGTCGGCGAAACGATGGCTATAGGTAGAACTTTTAAGGAAGCGTTACAGAAAGGGCTAAGGGGCTTGGAGATTGGGCATGTCGGATTAGATAGTAAATCAGATTATAAAAAAATATCGGATGGTAAGATTAAACTGAGATTAAAGGAACCTAATGCATCAAGAATATTTTATATAAAATATGCATTTCAAAGAGGATATACGATTAAAGAAATATTTAATCTTACAAATATCGACCCATGGTTTTTGAGCCAAATAAAAGAAATAATAGATTTGGAAAATAAAATAATTAAAATATCCGGAAAAAAGAATAGCTCCAAATCAAAGAGATTAAGTAAAGAGATTTTGCTAAAAGCGAAACAATATGGATTTAGTGATAGGCAATTGGCTGGTTTTTTGAATACTAATGAACTTTCAATAAGGAGTCTAAGAAAAAGAAATAAAATTGAGGCAACTTTTAAATTGGTTGATACATGTGCCGCAGAATTTAAAGCTTATACGCCGTATTATTATTCTACATACGAATCGGAGGATGAGACAAGAGTTACTAAAAAGAAAAAAATAATGATTTTAGGCGGCGGACCTAACAGAATAGGGCAAGGTATTGAATTTGATTATTGCTGTTGCCATGCTGCTTTCGCATTAAAAGAATTGGGGTATGAGACAATAATGGTTAATTCCAATCCCGAAACAGTATCAACCGATTATGATACATCTGATAAATTATATTTTGAGCCGCTTACTTATGAAGACGTGATGAATATTATAGATAAGGAAAGACCAAACGGAGTCATAGTCCAATTCGGAGGGCAAACCCCGTTGAATCTCGCAAAGCAGTTAAAGGATGCGGGAGTACCGATTATAGGGACAAGCGTTGAATCAATTGATATAGCTGAAAATAGAGAAAAATTTTCTAAACTTGTAAGTAAACTTAAGATTTATCAACCGCCTAACGGTTCTGCAAATACAATAGAAGAAGCTAAGAAAATTGCAAAACAAATAGGATATCCTGTTTTGATAAGGCCGTCGTATGTGTTAGGCGGACGTGCAATGAAAATCGTATATGATGAAAAAACATTAGACGAATTTGTTCATGAAGCGAAAGTTGTATCAATGGAGCAGCCGATTTTAATTGATAAATTCCTTGAAGATGCTGTTGAAGTGGATGTTGATGCAATTTCGGACGGTAAGGTTACTATTATCGGCGGTATAATGGAACATATAGAAGAAGCAGGGGTTCATTCCGGAGATTCCGCCTGCGTTTTGCCACCACATACCTTGGACGATAAAATTATAGAAACGATTAAAAAATATACTTATGCACTTTCAAAAGAACTGAAAGTGAAAGGATTAATGAATATACAATACGCAATAAAAAATGATACTGTCTATATACTTGAAGTTAATCCGAGAGCATCAAGGACTGTCCCTTTTGTGAGTAAAGCGACAGGCAGACCATTGGCAAAGATTGCTGCTATGGTGATGGCAGGTAAAACACTTAAAGAATTGGGTATAACCAAAGAGGTAGAAGTTAAGCATGTATCAGTAAAAGAATCTGTACTACCTTTCACAAGATTTTCAGGGGTGGATATAATATTGGGTCCCGAGATGAAATCAACTGGTGAGGTTATGGGTATAGATTATTCTTTCGGAATAGCTTTTTACAAGTCACAGATTGCTGCCGGACAGATTTTACCGAAGGGTGGGACTGTGTTTATCAGCGTAAGGAATTATGATAAAAGAAATATTGTTTTTATTGCGAAAAGGCTTTACGATATGAAATTTGATATTTTAGCCACAAGAGGTACGGCAAAGGTATTATATTCCAATAATATTAAAGCAAAGATAGTAAGCAAGATTAGTGATGGAAGTAATGAAATTTTAGATAGAATCAGAAACGGAGAAATAAATCTTGTGATAAATACTCCTTCCGGTCAGAAAGGGCAATCTGATATGGCACCGATAAGAAGTTTGGCAGTGATGCAGGGAGTGCCCTGTATTACTACTATTAACGGTGCGCAGGCTGCGGTTACCGGGATGGAAGCAGCAATAAAAAATGATTTCAAAGTAAGGCCGTTACAGGATTATGTGATTGTTGAAAAACCCAATAATCACTGAGATGTTGGATGAACACATTTTTTGCTTGACATAATAATTGCAATTTGTTAATATATTAATTAGAGAGACAAAGAAGTCCTCAGTTTCGCTTAAAAAGCGGGGCGGGGCTTTTTTTATGTGCGGAGTTAGGACCTACTGCACCGAGATTCGTATGCAAATTATACAGATACTATAAAAAGAATAAAGTCCTAATCAATGCCCGCCACTTCCACCACTTCCACCACTTCCGCCACTGAACCATCGGCGGACAAGGAGTCTTTGGCGGATAAATAATTGATGTTAAAAATCTGCCCCGTCCTCCGCAGTAGCAGACTACTGCTACGGAGGATGGATGTAATCAGATATAATGAACATTATAGGTAATGTCAAAAATATTATGAAAAATCATGGTTTTTCACTAGACGATGTTTTCTTAACGCCTCATAAACCTAAAATTGGTAAACTCCTCGCTACGTTCGTCAAACATACCAATTTTTTAACGATTTATTCGGCTAAAAACATCTATATCGTTCAAAACCAAATTTTTCAATAATATGTCATTTTTGACATTACCACATTATATAAGGAGGAAAGCGTATGTCAGTTGTAAAAGAAGTAATTGAAAAGGT
>Ga0156821_1107_pt1 | contig 19342 bp, 17 predicted proteins | sample RifOxyD2_FD_112121 | JGI IMG/M metagenome (GOLD analysis project Ga0156821, IMG submission 112121) | Elusimicrobia bacterium RIFOXYD2_FULL_34_30 | reverse complement strand
CAAATGCCCATTTGAACGACAAATTTGGGGCATGCAGGCGGGAATTTTTTATGCGTTAAACTGATCTAAGAAATCAGCATCGTCTAGTGAAAAACCACGATTTTTCATAATATTTTTGACATTACCTAAAAACAATTAAAAGTTATAATAGATTCTATTAAAAAGTTTAAGGTCAAAATTAAAATTAAGTCTTCATATTTTTATTTTAATTATAACTTGCCTCTATTTTATTAATGATGCTTTAGCTTATCAAAAATATTTTATTCTGTCAAGAGCCCAACAAAAAACAACCGAACAAATTTTAATTTGTATCGGCTGTTTTTTTACTAAACAAAATTATTTATAGACTAACTTTTTTTTAATCTTTTTATGTAACGACCCATCCAAAAAACACTACTTTTCTTCGCCAATTTCCATTTTCTGATGTCTTTCTTTTTTACTTTCCTTTAACTGCAAAAGTTTATCATGTTGTTCTTTAGTAAGAACTTTTTCACTTTCTTCCATCGCTTCAATCATTTTAAGTTTGGATTCCAGCTGTATGTCCGATATTTTTTTGATTTTCTCACGGACAACGGCATAGTTAGGTTTATCTTTTCGTAAACTTTCGCCCAAATCCATACGTAAAATCTTCATATCCGCATCTTTTCTTATACTATTTTTTTCATAATCAACATTGATGTTTTCAAGTTTTTTTATCTGTTCATCCGTAAGATTCAATTCTTTCCTAAACTTAAGATATATTCCCGTCTTACCGATACCTTTTCTTCTTTCTTTTCTTTCTTTACTAAAATTTTTTTCCGACCTTTTTTGCTGTTCCTGTCTTTTAAATTCCTTTTTTTCAATACTTTTCTCTTTTTGCACATTTTCCTTTGGCTTTTCTGCATAAACCATTGCAGAACAAAACATCATACTCGCAACCAACAAACAAATCACCTTTTTCATATAACCTCCGCGCAGCGTCTCGCCATAGCCTAAGTGGCGGACAAGCAGCGTCTCGCCATCATCTCCTCGTCCGCCAAAGTCCCAGTGGCGGAAGTGGCGGACAAGCACCATCTCGAATAATGTCAAATCTGGCATATTATTGAAAAATCTGGTTTTGAACGATTTAGATGTTTTTAGCTTAAAAAATCGTTTAGAAATTGCTATGTCTGACGAGTCCCGATATTCATCGGGACGAGGAGTTTAGCAATTTCAGATTTTTTAAGCGTTAAGCTGATTTAAAAAATCAGCATCGTTTAGTGAAAAACCATGATTTTTCATAATATTTTTGACATTACCGTGTCTCGCTATCTTACCTCCCTCACTCCTCACTCATTCAATTCCGGTATATCAAAATCAACAAGATACGAAACAGTTTCTTCCGTACTCGGTACATATGTTATTGTTTGTAATTTTTGCAATTGATAATATCTATAACTAAATGCAAAAATCAAAACACACGCCATAAATCCTATAGTAGGTCTTAAAAAACCATATATTCTTTTAACATGTATTTTATTCATCGTTTTCTCGGCAAAATAATCCCAATTTTTAGAAGGTACTTTTACATAACATTTATCAACAACTCTAAGTGTTTTGGAAAACTCATTCAGCAATTCTTTACACACGGAGCATTTTTCAATATGTTCTTCTATACCCTTTTTTGTCGGCAAATCAATATCATTCTTGATATAAAAATATAAATCATTCTTTACATCATCACAATTCATCTATTCCCCCTAACAACTTTCTTAGATTATTAATTGCCTTAAATATACTTGCCTTTACGCTACCCTCGGCAATTTCCAGAATATCCGCAATCTCGGAAATTGAAAGACCGTCAATATGTTTCATAACAAATACTTCTTTTTGTCTAGCAGGTAAATCTTCTATTGCTTTATTTATTTTATTAGAAATCATTTTATTTTTAACAACTTCCTCTGCACTTTTTAAATCATCCTTTAAATCTTTAATCTCTATTTCTTCATTATCTAAAACCTTAAATATTGAAAAAAATTTCTTTTTGCGAAAATGCGTCCTTATATTATTGATTGCTATTTTAATTAACCAAGTATCAACGGACGATTCACCTCTGAATTTTTTATAACCTTTAAACGCATTAAAAAAGGTCTGTTGGGCAATTTCATCGGTATCGTTTTCGTTTTTAACAAACGAAAAGATAAATTTATATATTTTTTGCTGATGCTTGATAATAATTTCTTCAAAATTATTTTGAACTTTCACTTTCATATATTTAGATACATAAGAACTTAAAAAGTTTACTCCGCTAATAAAATAAGCAGATATCGTATAGGGTATAGGGGGTATATAAAGACAGCGTATAGAGACGAGCGTATAGGGTATAGGGATTAGTAATAGGTTAGATTTATACTAATCCTTAACCTCTCCACCAGCTGGTGGAACGCTAACCCCTGACTTTTTCTTTCTTCTTTTTGTTGTGTTCTTCGACATATTTGGAAAACTTGTGAGTACCTGAACCATCTGCGACAAAAAACATATCCTTCGTTACTGCAGGATAGAGGGCTGCTTTTATAGAAGCAAGCCCTGGATTGCAAATAGGTCCGGGTGGAAAACCGGAATGAATGTACGTATTGTAGGGAGATTTTATCTTTATATCCTTATATGTCAGAAAATCCTTATGTTTGCCTAAAGCATATATAACAGTGGCACAAGACTCTAAATTCCAACCTTTCTTTATACGATTATGAAATACGCTGGATATTAAAGGTCTTTCCTTATTCTTCTTCGCTTCTTTCTCTATTATTGAAGCCAATATGATAATCTTTTCTTCCGACATTTTTAATTCTTTTACTCTTTTTAAAAAATCAGCATCAAAAATTTTTTTATACTGATTATTTAATATCCGTGCCACTTCTTCTGCCGATGAATTCGGATTCAAATAATATGTTTCGGGGAAGAGATATCCTTCCATCTTTTCTTTTCTTGTAATCTCAAGAAATTTTTCACCATTACAAATCCCCTTTTTCTCTAAAAGCTGTGCAATCTCTGCTGAATTAAATCCTTCCGGTATTGTAACTTTTATTTTATATGTATTACCTTTAATTATATTGCTTAGAATACCGGCATCAAACATTCGGTTGTCTAACTTATACATTCCCGGCTTGAACTTTTTCTCGGTTTTTGTCAACCATACCAACGTTAAAAATATATCTTCATTCAATATCAGCTTTTCACTTTTTAGCATTTTAGCTACTTGCTTAGGATTTGAACCCACAGGAATGTTTACAAAGGTTTCTCTTGTAGGAATTATAAAAAAAATAAATACGCAAACAATCACAATTCCGATTAGAATTATAAGTATATTTTTAAGTTTGTTTTTCTTCATTATTTTTTTGTTTTAAAAAACTCTCCAAAATAATACAAGCGGCCACACTATCTATTTTATTTTTTCTCTTTTTCCAGTTCTTTTCTGTAATTGCCAGCTTCTCTTCGGCTTCTTTTGAAGTCAACTGCTCGTTAACCATAGTGGTTTTTAATTTAAACCGTTTTTCTATTTCTGCTGCAAACTTTCTTGTTTCTTCTGTCATCAAGCTTTCGGTATTATCCATATTCAACGGTAATCCGACAACAACCTCCGTTACTTCATTTTCTTTTATAACATCCGAAATATCAAGGAAAACCTTTTCGGTATTCTCAACAACAATGGATTTAAGTGCTGTTGGTATAAATGTTGAAGTTACAGCCAAACCGATTCTTTTTTTTCCGTAATCAATTGCGAGGATAGACAATATGTTTTCCTTTTCCTTTTGAAAGTAACGAAGAAAGGGTGTCAAATTTATATGCTCGTGCTTTAAGTTTTTCTATTATCTTCGGAAGTGCGATTAAGGTATCCTGCGGGCCATTATGAAGAAGAACAACACTGCCATCCCGCGCATTTGTAATAACCTTCTCGTAAATTACCGGCGAAGGATTTCTGTGGTCTTCCGGAAAAACCGACCACAAAGCCATTCTAAAACCGCATATCCTTGCGGTCTCTATAACCCTTGAATCAAATCTTCCCCCTGGCGGAGTAAATAAATGTGTATTCAAACCCACTATTTCCTTTATCAAAATCTTTGTCCTCAACAATTCCGACATAATATCCGACGTTGAAAGCATAGTAAGATTCCTATGATTATATGTATGGTTCGCTATCTCGTGACCTCTTGCATGTATTTCCTTCAGTAATTCCGGATATTTTTTTACCATTTTACCAACAACAAAAAACGTTGCTTTTATATTAGCATCATCAAGAATCTTCAATAATTGCGGCGTGGAATTAGGATTAGGACCGTCATGGAAAGTAAGCGAAATCAATTTTTCTTTTGAAAACAAAAAAGACGTATCATATATTAAAAAAATTAACGCGAATAATACTATTTTTCTTAAACTATAAACCCAGCTGATATTCTTCAATGACATCGTAAGCAGGTCCTTTAGGAGAAAGCGTGCTTTTAATAAGATAAACTGCGTTTACGCTTTCAATAATATTTTCATTTTGAAATTTCTCAATTATTTTGAACAATTTTTCTTTTTCCGAATTACTTCTAAATCTTCCTATAGTCAAATGTGCCGAAAACTCTCTTGTCTCTTTTTTGAACCCCAACTCTTCCAGTGAACCTTCCAGATTTTGAGAAATATTTTTTAATTCAACCTCGCCCTTATTAATTCCCATCCACAATACCCTGGGCGACTTCTCGTTAGGGAAAACACCTATACTTTCTAAATTAATTTGAAATCTTTTAAACTCAGCAACGGCCCGCCTTATACTTTCCTTAACCGAATCAAGATTATCCTCTGCAACCTCTCCTAAAAACTTCAGCGTCAAATGCAGATTATCTTTTTCAATCCACTTTACATCAACACAACTTCTTTTTAGAACCGATTGAATATCAAATATCTTGTTTTTATTCTCTTCGCCTATACTTACCGCAATAAATAATCTCATTCTTCGTTAGTTATTGAACGTATCATATCGCGTCTTGAAATAATACCGACAAGTTTTCCGTTATCTATAACGGGCACCCGTTTAATCCCTTTTTCACAGAATAAAAGCGCTATTTTTGTCAAATCCGTATCCGAACTCACGCTTATAATATTTGTTGACATCGCTTCGGAGGCCAAAGCATGATTCAGATTACCGCTAATCATATAATTAATAATATCTTTTTCAGTAAGAATACCAATAATCTTGTTAGAATTATCTATAACAGGCAGCCCGCTAATACCTTTTTTCAAAATAATTTTAACCGCTTCTTTTAAAGAGGACTCCGGATGTATTGTAACAACCTTTTTAATCATCACATCTTTCGCCTTAAATCTAAACATATCCCTCCTTATACACAGAGTCCGTAGCCACTGCAACGCGCGAGGATGCAACCCCAATGTCTTGTTTTATCAAAAACAAAACATTCAGGGGTAACACTTTGGACATTTCGGTCATATATATGAGATACAGGGTTTTCTGCGAAAAAGTATAAACTAATTGTTGATTATATTATATTCCTTCTTAAAATGTCAAGTGCAGCCGTAGCTATCTTATCCTTTATCTCGGTACGCAACCCCGTAAAATTAAACTGTTTGACAATTTTTTTATTATTTGAAACTAATGCAATATAGGCCAGTCCAACCGGTTTGCCTGTAGAAGATGCTTTAGGACCCGCTATTCCGGTCGTTGAAATCCCATAATCCGTCTCCATACCATTCTTAACACCTTCTGCCATCTCAATTGCAACCTGCTCAGAAACCGCACCGAATTTGTTCAATGTATCTTCCTTGACATTAAGAATCTTCTTTTTACTCATTTCCGAATACGAAACAATCCCCTGCTTGAAATACAGCGAACTTCCCGCTACATTAGTAATTCTATGAGCAATCAAACCGCCAGTACACGACTCTGCAACGGAAAGCGTCTTCCTTTTTTTTAACAACAATTCGCCAACAACGCTTTCTAACGTCTGATTATCTTCACTATAAATAATATCGCCTAAAACATCATAGAATTCTTTTTTTAATTTTTGTATTGCCTCATCTATAAGCATCTCGTCTTTTCCAGAAACCAACATCTTAACATCTACCCCTGTATGTTTCGCCAAAATAGAAAAAGAAATCTCGCCGCCCTCAAGTTCCATTTCTGTATCTATAATCTTTCTTATTTTTTCATCAACAGTTGACTCGGGCATTCCTGTCGTATGCAGAATTTTTACTTTTAAAATTCCTTTCTCAAACCTTTCCTTTAAAAAAGGCATAACCGTATTTTCCAACATCGGCTTCAACTCTCTTGGCGGACCAGGTAAAAGTATCAAATACTTATCTTCCACTTCCAGAATTTGACCCGGCGCTGTCCCTATGCTATTTTGAATAACCTCAGCGCCATCTAAAATAAATGCCTGTTTTTCATTTGACTTTGACATCTTATAATTTCTCTTTACAAAGAAATCATTCAAAACTTTTAACTGTTCCTTATCCAAAACCAATTTCTTGTTCGTTATCTTAGAAACGACTTCTCTGGTAAAATCATCAAAAGTCGGTCCTAACCCGCCGGTTGTAATAACAACATTGGAACGCTTAAGCGATTCTTCCAAAACATTTTTCAGCTCGTTAAATTCGTCGCCGACACTTATTTCCCTGTCCACCTTAAGCCCGATAGTAGCAATTTTTTCAGAAATATATGCGCCGTTTGTATTAACAAACCCCAGCAACAATTCCGACCCTATACAAACAATCTCAATATGCATAATAAATCCAAGTTAAAAATTTATCTATTTTAATTTATACTTTTCACATTTTTAATAATTATAAAGAGGCTGATAATTTTTAGCATCCAATCCGGTACAAGCGATAAAAACATATCCTATAGCAGGGTCATATGCCCATTTACCTTCGTTTTTTAAGCTTACCGGTCTAACTAAAATATTTTCATAACTTGAAGGAAAAACTATTTCTCTCTTAACCAAATTCTGCAACTGCCCGTCTACAACAAAACCAAAACTATATATTCCCGCTTTAAGAATCTTAGTAATACTGAAAAAACCCCTTTTATCTTTAATCATAACATCATTCTTGGGATTAAAATTATTAAACTCCCCTATAAGCAGAACCTTATCCGGATATGCTGTGTAGGTTTCGGTATCCGAACTCTTAACAACCTTATCAGTAAACAAAAAATCAACCTCAAAATTATTGTCATAAATATTAGACATAATAATGACTTCGTTGGTTTTCCTATGCCGTTGCAGCCTGCCGTTTTCATCCATGGCCCAAATATCAAGATTTGGAATCTCTTCCATCATTGACAAATCTGCAGGATACTTTTTATTTGCCTTATAATATTCCGTAACCACCATCCGTAACCGTTGCAGGTTTCCCATATTTTCCGAATGTGCGGAAAGTTGTTTTAAAACAATAATCTTCGGGAAAAAAACAAGCAAAAAAGTCGCTGCAAAAACAAAACCTATCGCATTCCAGCGGCTCGCCTGTTTTAAAACACCGTACTTAACATTTCCGGGATTCTTATTTGACAAGATGTAATAAATTAGAGCAATAGCAACAACCAACGTGAAAAAAATTGTATAAACAGCATAATATACTTTTGGATTATTGAAGGGTATCGGTTGAACATAAACAAAAATCAACAGATAAACAGGAACTACAACAGTAAACAAAAATAGTGCACTAAGCAAAATTCCCAAACCAAAATTCACCTTAAATCCTTCAGAAACAAATTTCAAAGACTTAAAAGTAAAAAACAGCACCAATAAAACTAAAAGAATCAAAACAAACATTTTATCCTCCCAATTAATTACCGATTCGTATTATGATACTGTTAAAAAACCCCTTTTCTGCTGTGATTTCAATATTTGGCCTGCGACTTCATTGCACATCGGTTTACATATCACCGTCGTATTGATATGCTCACCTCGTGCGCTTTGTCTCGGCTCAAATCCTGAAATCTCGCTACGAAGTGAGTTTTTCAACAGTATCATTATATATTTTTTTCTAAATATTATCAACACAAAAACCACCCTAGAATCCGGTGCATCTGTCTCGCCGTAGTTACCTTGTAACGTAGGCGAATGACTGGTCATTGACAAAGAATTATTTAGCATAAAAATTATCTTTAACTTCGTTCAATATCTTTTCGGAAATGCCGGGAACTTTGAGTAAATCTTCAACTACACTAAACAATCCGTTCTTATTCTTAAATCTTAAAATATTCTGCGATTGGATTGTTGTAAAACCGATTTCTACTAATTGCTGAAAATCTGCTTCATTAATATTAATTTTATCCTTCTCTGTTAATTCCATTAATTGCGATTCCTGCTCCAATTTAACAACCGGACTTGTCACTGTTTCAGTTGATTCTTGTAATTGAATTATATTTTCAGTTTCTTGCTTATTTCTTTCATCCTCTACCATTACGAAACCTTTTATTTTTTCAAAGATCTTTACCGATATCCTCGGCACGTTTAATAAATCCTCAATTGATTTGAACTCTCCGAATTTTAAGCGATAATTAATGATATTTTTTGCAATTTTTTCACCTATACCGGGAAGAGTTGCCAGCTTTTCAACAGTCGCCGCATTAATATTTATTTTTCTAACGGTATTTTTCTCTATTTCTATATATTCGGTCTTAAATTTTTCTTTATTCCTCATATCAAACTTCATTAATAAAGACAATAGATGTGTACCCGAAAGCGTATCGTTATATAAATAGCAGTAATCAAAAAAAATCTTATTATAATTTATACCGAAACCCATATTATATTTGGAAGGATTTGTTTGAACACCTATTCTTAAAGCCAAATAATCAACAACATTAAATTCCGTACCTATATTAACGCAAGTAATCTGTCCCAAAACCTTATTTAAATCCAGGACAAAATTTATATTATTAAGCGGTCTATATAAAATCCCAGCCGAGAATTCTTCATCAAGCTTTTCACGACCATTAGAAATTTTCGGCCCATTGATATTTTTAACAACAATTCCCAAATTTAGTTTATTTGAAATATTTGCTAAAATTCCGGCATCTAAGCCGAAAACAGAATCGCTTCCGTATTCCTGAATCCTTACATTCATTAATTTAATACTATACCCAAACAACATACTTTTTAATTGCCCAATAGAATGAGATAACACAAATATTCGTTCTTTATATTCTGACGGTCCGAAATCGGAATACCCAATACCCATACACCCGTATTTATTCAGCGGTAAAGCAATCTTAAACTGCGAATAATTTAAACCTTCAACAGAATACAACAAGGAATAATTAGACGAAAGTAAGAAAGATGATATTTGCCTAAGACCTGCAGGATTATAATCAATCGCATTTGTATCATCCGACAAACCAACATATGCCCCGCCCATACTTATCGGTCTTGCAGCGGGCGGCTTAAACTCAAAAGCAGAATAAAGGCAAGTTAAAAGTAAAAAGTAAAAAGCTAAAATTATAAATAATGGGGACGGTTCTATTTTCCAAAATAATGGGGACGGTTCTATTTTCCAAAATTTGTATAATTTTTTCAATCTGCGTAATTGATACATAAATAATGGGGACAGTTCTATTTTCCATAATTCGTATAATTTTTTCAATCTGCGTAATTGATACATACAAATCCACATAATCATTTTCTTATAATTTGCGTGCCACAACGACTCTTTTTGTTGACTTTTTTAACTTCCCTGTTGTTTTTTCAACTGCTTCAATATGAACCAAGTAAACACCTATTTTTACAATATTTCCATCATCATCTTTCCCATCCCAATTAATTGTAACTGAATCGCCAATACTATCCATTTCATCAAGCAAATTTCTTACCTTTTTGCCAGTAATATCAAAAACCCGTATTGTTACCTGATAATTAACCGGAATATAATAAGAAATCTTTGCTTGACTATAAAGTCCATCTCCATAAGGTGAAAAAGGCGATTGAAAAATCTCCAGTATTCTATCAGTAACCACTTGAACTCCTCCGAAATCAGCATAACCCGGCGTAATAAAACCTTCAACCCAGTCATATTTTGTATTTGTATCTCTTGGCTGACCGTTTTCCGATTTACGATAAATTGATTTTGAAGTTGAACCGCTCCACAAGAACGAATCTGCAATAAAATATTCATCAGATGCAACCAAGGGAATCGCCCATTGTATAGGATTTACATTCACAGCATCATTATACGCTGTATTAGACCCGCTATATGTAGTATTATCATCCGCAAAACTGACAAAATCAACCATTGTACCGTCAGCATTTTTTAAAGTAAAATTATTGTCAGTATTCACAAACCCCGGAGAAGATTCATCGGAAAACAAATCCAAATATCCATTTCCATTTGCATCTTCAATCGCAATTTCATCCCTGTCAAAACCGCGAATACCCGAAGGATTATTCTTTTTTGATGCCCATAACATTATGAACTTGCCTGCTTGTAATATCCCAATATCGTCAGAAAATGTTTTTATTTTTGTTGTTCCTTCATAAATTTCAACGCCACTTGCATTATTTGATACTGCAGTAGTATAAATTTCCAAAAAATCATTATTTGGAATACCAGGTGCTATCTCGGTAATATTTCCGTAAATCAAACCGGTATTATTCGCCAACCCTGAACCGTCTGAACCAGCGAGCTCAATAAAAGTTATGCTATCCGCAAAAACAAAATATGTTGAACTGCCGATATTTTTAATATTTATTCTTGCTTTGCAGGATTGTGCAGTTGAAGGTGCGATGGCGGTAAGCGATACTAATTGCCAATTTATCCCGGCAGAAGTTTCCGATGATTCAACACTGCTTATTGCACTTCCTGTTCCGGTTGTAGAAGTATACCAATAAATAGAAACAGAACCCGCAGTATTTAAATCATCATTAAAGATATATGCCGATAATCTATAATTATTTCCTGCTGTCACGGTTGAAACTTGATAAATATAGCTTGTATTGGTATTATTATCCGTTAGTTTTATTGATTTTGTACCGGTATAACTTTTTTCAAAAGTTACATAATTCGTTGCAGGAAGTGTTGACAAACCGTACGATGTCCAATAAGCAGGTTGACTACCATCATTATCTATCTCAAAATCTCCGTTAGACAACAAATTTTCGGCAAAAACATTAGAAATTAAAAAAACAAAAAAAAATAAAACTATCCTGTATTTCATCTCAAATTTTAAAACAATTCCATAATCCGTTCAAGTCCCATGTCCCATACCCGCATTGGGACTTGGCTACAAAATTCTATTAATCTTCTTCCATAGTCCTAATCATATTTCTATATCGCTCAAGCAATGTTTTTTCAATTTTTTTACGCAATTCTTTTTTAGATATAATAATCTGTTCCTTCCATTCTCCATTTTTCAATTTTTCGGCGGGCCATGCAACCCATGGATTCCTATATGATTGCATAATCTTGCATTCAACACGAACAGCATCATTAAAATCTACTGCTGCAAAAACTTTCAGTGCCGAATCCCCTTTATATAATGCAAATTTTGATATCCCAAAAATAACTGTTTCTGATTGATTATTGGAAGGTTTTGCAGTTATTATAGCTCTATTCACCTCGCTATTTGCCTGTTGAGTAAGAAGTTTCACTTGCGAATATTCTAAATCCTTTTTAGAAACATATGTCGGGAACACTAATCTTACCTTTCCGCTATTCTTTATAACTTTTATATCTCTTATTTCTATACAATTATTTATAACAATTGTTGCTAATTCAGAATAATTTTTATTTTCAACTGGCGTTTTTTTAATTTTTGTTACATAGATTTCACCTGAAAATAAAAAAGAACTCTCAAAAAACAATAACATTAAAAAACAAATCATCTTTCTCATCTTTTCTCCAAAAAATGTTTATATGTCAGTGAAATTCGATGACTGCCTGAACTATCGCCCAATTCAAGCGGAAACAAAAACGCATAATCTATCTGAAACCCTGATTTACCGAAAGTCTTGTTGTATGAAAATCCCGTTGTTATCTCCCTATCATTTCCACCCATACGAACTCCGAAAGTATGATAACTAAACCATGTTTCAATCCCGCCTGAAATTTTTATATCCGCATTATTATCAGCCGGTTTTCTGTACGAGACATCAAAAGTAGGAGTGATATTTTCAAATAAATACCAGTCGTTGAAACGATACGCAGTCCCGAATCTGATTATCATCGGAACCTTATCCTCGGTTTTAAGCCCTATATCAGGTTGTAAAATATTTAACACCGAAACGCCAAGCGAAAAATTATATGGTTTCAGCAATATTCCGATATCCGGAGTAAACACACCTTTAGAAATTTTATCAAATACCGGATCGTCAATATCTATTGTTCTTTCATCTAAAATATAAGTATGGCTAAGATATTTTAAACTAAGTCCTGCTATAATCGGAAATCCTAATTCTATCTTTTCTGAGAAATCATTTGAATAAGTCATTAAAAACATATTTTCTTTATAATATTTCCAAAGTGAAAAATCTGTAACAGTTATCCCGAACGAACCAATTTCTGCTGGATACACAGCAGATACATACATTTGATTAAGATTGACATTATCTACACCAGCAAATAACTTATTATACATAAAACATGCTTCAAACATCTCTAACTGTGAAATGCCTGCAGGGTTCCACAATGGTGCCGAAGCATCATCTGAAATTGCTGTAAATGAATTAGCAATACCACCCGCCCTAACTCCCCAGCCAGTATCTTGAAAAGCAGGATAGAGGCAAGTAAAAGGTACAAGGTACAAAGTTATAATAGAAAAGAACGCCAAAAATATATTCTTTTTACCTATTATAATCTGCGTAATCATATTTTTAAAATCTGTGTAATCTGTTTTCATTTTGCCACTACAACAGCACCCGTATTATTTTCTCCGTTAAATGCTTTAACCATATAAATATACACTCCCGACTCAACAATATTTCCATCTTCATCGGTACCATTCCAATTATCCGAACCATTATTAATTGTTCTGATTTTTTTACCTGTTACATCATAAATCTCTATTTTTTCTATCGTTGATTCACACTCAAACTGAACAAAATCATTTTTACCGTCCAAGGTTGCAGGTGTCAAAAATCTTTCCTTGGCTCTAGGCTTAAATGGTAATACTCCTTTAGGAAACAATGCAAAATCAGTAAAATGGTCAACATATACCATAACCATATTTTTCTCAGTATCAACATTCCCCCCAATATAACGCCATTCCAGATAATCCCAAAAATAAACGCCCAAATTAGTCTCCAGAATTCCGTTTGTGCCATCAACAAAACCATCATCATTCTCATCGGGATAATAAAAACTCAATAAAACCGGCTTCTTGAATTTCGTAAACTCCGGCTTGAAACTAAAACAAACAATCGCAACGCTTGATATTGAAACATCTATACTATTGTTTTGTCCATTCTGTTGTGCCAGAGCAGGAAGCTCAAAACCCGGTCGGCCTATTTGTCCGATATAACCTTTTTGTTCTATTACAATAGGCAAATCAATATCTGTTGCGCCCTGAGGAATTATAACTTTAGCTTCATATTTTGCATAACTATTCGGGATAGATACAATATTTCCAGTTGAAATTACTACCACATCGGTTGATGTGATAACATCTTCATCCGTTTTTACATTAACCTTGATTATGGCTGGATTAGATTCAGTAACAGCTAAACCATTTACGATAAAATATCCGCAATTTCCGATAGAATCTTTTGCCTCCATATAATAACTGAAACTATCCAAAAAAGAATCGTCTATATGACCTAATTCAAAAACAAATATATCGTTAAAAACCGATTTTGAACTAATTTCTATCCATAAACCACCGTTCTTCTTATAATAAAGTTTGGCAGAAACCGAATCCGTAATTGTCGCCGTAAAAATAACATACCTACCAATTTTATTAATTTCAGTAATGGGTTGATGCATTATCCCGGGTGGTGTAATATCAGTATTCACATCCAATTCATTTGAATATACTGATTCACGACCTGTTATATCTAAAGTTTTTAAAACATACCAATAGACCTGTTGTTCCTGCGGCAAATCAACATAACTTACCCCTGTCGGTGTAGAACCAATTAAAAAATATGGACCATTCTGGACAGTACTTCTGTAAACATTGTAAACTGAAAAATTATTCTTCCCATAATCCGGTGAGTGTATCCATGATAAAACAACACTTTCATTTGAACAAATTGCAGAAGTCAACATAGGCGGTAAAATAATAATAACTGTTGAAACAATATTTGAAAAATCACTTTCTTTTGCAATAGAATATAATCCATTTTCCTGATTCCCTTTATCAACCGATGTAATTCTAAAATAAAAGGTTACTCCGATTTGCAGTCCGAAAATTGTAATTGAATTACTTGTAGTTGTTATTGATGAAAATTGATTTGAAAAATTGAAGGTCTGTGAATCACAATAAATTCTGTAATAATCAAAATCGGAAACGTAAACATCATCCCATGACAACGTAATATTTCCGTTTTCTATACTTGAAACTAAATTTGTCGGCGCTGCCGGTTGTAAATCCCAAGCAGCTGCAAACGAATTTTCATTTACAGCCGCATCTTTTGACCAACCCGCCCAGTTGCCGAGAATTCCATCTCTATATTTCATTGCAAAATAGTAAGTCGTCCCCGGATTAAGCCCTGTAACTGTTATTGAATAAGGTTGCTGTGCCGATGTGCTTGTTGTTTCTCTTATTTCATAAACAGAAGATATATTGGAAAAATCCGAATCGTTTCTGATTGGGTTGGTTGAATACTTTATACTAAACTCGCCATTATAAATAATTCCAAAAACACCGTCATTCCCGGGTGATGTCCACGCTAAAATTATTTCTCCTTCGTCGCTGCCGTTTGATGCTGTTAAATCAGATATCTGGCTTGGCAATAAATTATCAAATCCGAACTTTGCAACACCGCCATAAGAAAGCAATGTTGAAGTAGCTCCGTTAACACTATAATAATAATCTTCGCTCCATACACGCCACCAATACGTTGCCTTATTAGTAAGATTAGTCCACTGATAACCTGTTGTTCCCTCTGAAATAAAATCGGAAACACAATCTACAAATAAATTAGACCAATCTGGTTCATCTGCCGAACTACTTGTAACTTGCAAATGGAAACTTATCGCTTCAGTATGATTAGAACCTCTAACTGAACCTGACTGTGTAAAAGAAGTAACAATAATTTGTGAATTTGTCCACTCCCCTGATATAATTGGTGATATTCCTGCGTATTGAGCAAGTTGAGTCGGCGAATTCGGCTGTCCGAAATAAACATTATCAAAATAACCAGTAGAAGGAGATTGTATCTTTGAAGCTATATAAATGCCGTTAGTTATTCCTACTTCCGTAACACCTTCGGCAATTGTGGTTGATCTTGAAACAAATTGCCAGGAACTGGCGCTTGTATTTGTGTAGGTAGAATTAAAATTTTTAAAACTTGAAACAGCACCACCACCCGGCTGTATCCCGAACCCTAAATATGAAATTGCTGCACCAGTACTATTAAACACATAACCGCATAAATTATATCTATCGCCTGCGGTAACGGGAAGATCCGAGGAATACACTTTTCTAAGTCCTGCTGTTGAAGAAGTAGACCCTAATGCGCCTGAATAATTACCAATTATAGTTGAAGTTTCAACATTAAAATTTGCAATCTTACCCGAAATCGTCCAACTTGAAACATTACCGTCTTCAAAATTGCCATTTGTCAACAAATTCCCCGCAAATAAATCCGAAACACAAATTAGAAATAAAATAATGGGGACGGTTCTATTTTTCATTTCTAGGTCTTCCCCGTTTTTGACTTACTCGTTTTAATCCCATTTTATACATTTCACTTTTAAAATTATCAGAACCATATATGCCTTCCCTAAAACATTTGTCTTCATTAACTTGTTCTGAAATACCATCTTTAACATACATTTTATATAAATTCATTAAATTTGCTTTATTATCGGATAACCCATCATATTCCGGATTTTTATCTACTAAATCGTTTCTAATACCTTCCGCATATAAATGATAACTACTCCATTTATATTCATCTGGAAATTTTACTATGCCAGCTTTTACAGGATTTAATTCCACATAACGTCCACATTCAAGTAAATATTTTCCATCTTGTATTATATAACTCTTAAATCTGTCTTGAAAAAAATGCCCTATACCACCATATCGTCTTCTATAATATGAAGTATAACTAACATTTATCTTTTTCATAGCTTCGCTTAAATTAATTCCTTTTTGTGATTTAATTATTAAATGAACATGATTATCCATAAGCACATAATGATATATTTTAATTTCAAATTTAACTTTTGCTTCCTTAATTAGTTCTAAGAAATATTTAAAATCATAGTCACAATTAAAAATTCTATTATGATTATTTCCTCTAATCATTACATGATATATACCATCATCTATAATAAATCTTGCGCGTCTAGGCATTTGTTTTATTCACCCCTTAAAATAAATAGAACCGTCCCCATTTTATTTAATAATGGCGAGTTTTTTAAGAACCGTTATTTTTGAATCGTTTTTGCGGGCTTTGACGAGGTATAGATATACACCTGATGCTTTGTCGGATATATCCCAAGTATATTCGTATGCATATTTGTTGTTTTTAATTATCGGTTGTGTGGATATTTCATTTTTATGTACCAATTCACCTGCTATATTGTATATATATATTTCCACATAATCTGCAATCCCGCATTCCGTATGTATAGTCGGCTGATAGCCGTTCTTTGCCGGGTTCGGATACGCATATACCTCACCTTTTACAAATGCACTTGACGGTGCAAATCTGACAGCTGCAAGTAATTGCGGCGGCTCGCCATTATATTTCACGCCCACTATTTTATTAGCACCGTTCATGTATACGCTTTTTCCGAATATATTGCATACTGTTATGTTAATCCCGCATACCGCTATATCACTATTTGGTGCATAGATAATCCCTTGTAATTCCCCGCTCCCGTTTAAGTGTACCGGTTGTGTAGTACTGCAGTATATTATTAGGTTGTTCGGACTGCCTTTACTATGTACTTCGCTTTCGTTAACTATAGATATTTTACCGGTTGAAAATATACGTATTCTGCCGTTAAAATATAGTTTTGAATGTGCTGATAGTTCTATTCCGTTTATGTAATATGTTCCCGTAGATATAGTTAAGGTATCATAACTATCTAATTTAAGCACTCCGTTTACAAGTGCTTGTTTGCCTCCGCCGGTTAATGGTATTCCTGCATTATCATTATTACCGGATACTTCTGCTTTTATCGTATTTAAATCAATTACAGTCGTGTTTATTGATGTTGCATTGTTATTTATGTTACCGGTTACTATACTTTGGTTATATAATGCTACCGGTTTCCCTTCAGCATTACCGGTTATTTTCGTATTATTGTATAGGTTTATGTTTAAACTGCTTCTTATGTCACCATAGACCTGCACTGTATCATATGCCGCTATCCCCCATCTGCCATATGCCGCATACTCGGAAATATATGTTACAGTAAATGTGCTCGTCTGTAATGGTACCGTATCATCACTGCTCTTGTATTGGATTGTATGTATACCTTCTGTTAGTGTAAATGTAGTAGTATATGTGTTGTATGTTCCGCTATCTATACGGTATAGTATAGTCTCTGTCCCTAATTCCTGCCCTAATAATTTAATTTGTGTTTTAGGTGATATCACTACCCTGCCAAACGCTTCATAGTTCGGCTCGCCTATTACCAGCTCGATTTCAGGTGCTTGCGTCGGTAATGTATCTGTTGTGACTACAATTTCAACTGTGTTTAGTTGTTCTGTGTTGTTGAGATTATCTATTGCGTAGTGTTGTATTGTATGTGTTCCTATTGATAGTGAGATTGTGGGATAGTCGGATATTGCGATAGTGGTGGTACTATCGTCTATTGAATAGTATGTCTCTTTTACTCCGGATGCTATGTCGTTTACTACAGGATCTTCTGCCGTTATCGTTATTCCCGAATTTGTACTTATATAGATTTTATCCTCTACGCCCTCCACTGAACCGTCAGCGGGTAAACTATACGCTATCCCCTGTATTTCTATCTGACTCACCGGCACCGTATTATCCAAACCCAGTTTCGCTGTTCTTACAGGTTCTGTGTTTTCTACGTTGTCTTTAGAGTAGTAATATAGTATGTATTGTTTATCAGTACCGATTACGTTAAACGTAGAACCGTAATTTATATATGTCGGTACCGTATATGTCGTGTCTACTACCGAATATTTAGTTTCTTTAATTCCCGATTTCACGGTCTCCGTACTTCCTGCTAATTCTATTTCCGGATCAATCGCTTGTAATTCTATTACCGCATCAGATGTTATGTATGTTATGCCGTTAGCTGTATACTGTGTACTGTATTCTGTGAGCTGACTTTGTGGCGTCGATTTATCCAGTATCAATTCTATTGTTTTTTCCTGTTCCTGGTTGAGTGCGTTATCGTAACTGCGATATGTTATTGTGTGCTGCCCCTCAGGTAAGATAGAAAGATTAAACGGCATTATATAAATACTATATGGATTATCATCAATTTTGTATTCCGTATATTTTACGCCCGATGCCGTGCCGTTTACCAGCGGGTCTTCCGCCGTTATCGCTATTGCTGTTTGCCCATTTATATAGGTTTTGCCTTCATGCTGATATACTGTATCCTGTATACTGTGTACTGACGTTGGTGGTGTTACATCCGGTACCGGTGGTGCTGTGTTCTGGTAATGTTCTGTTACTTCTGTCGCATTTAACGCTCGGTTGTATATCCGCACCTCGTCTATTATACCGTCAAACCTGCCAGTTGTATTTCCCTGCCTGCCTATGTTCAAACTCGCTGAGTTTGAATCTATGTTACCAGTTACTGTTGTCTGTGCTACCAATACGCCGTCTTGATATAATTTTAAATTATTACTTCCACCAGCAGAGTTATATGTACCTACTATATGCCGCCATACTCCGATATCTGAAGATGTCCACGCTTTTTCTACCGATTTACCGGAACCGTTTACAAATACCTTGAAATACGACTTGTCACTTGCTGCTAATACATACACCCCTTTGTCTATCACACGTCGTGTCGGTCCGCCGTCCTGTGTCAAGGTATCGGTTTTTACCCACGCTTCTAACGATATCGCACCCGTTATATCAAGACTGTTATTATCAGGCACGCTTACATATTTATTTGTTCCGTCAAACTCTAATGCACCGGCGCCTATTTTACCAGCTACCCAAACAGGTCCGTTTACCAATGTACCGATATTGTTATTGCTTCCAGTTGCATTTACTGTTGTCCC
>Ga0156821_1114_pt2 | contig 19634 bp, 14 predicted proteins | sample RifOxyD2_FD_112121 | JGI IMG/M metagenome (GOLD analysis project Ga0156821, IMG submission 112121) | Elusimicrobia bacterium RIFOXYD2_FULL_34_30 | reverse complement strand
TCAAGCGTTGACAGGATTTCCTTTATTTCATCATTACGGTTTTCATACCCTTTTTTATCTAATGTAAAATTGGCAACCATTTCCAATAATGATATACCGATTGAAGAGGTTAATGCAGCGGCGCTTCCCCCGCCAGGAGCAGGTAATTTTGCCGATAAATCATCCAAATATTTTTTTATATTTAAATCTAAATATTTTCCTTGCATATTACAGTCCCGCCATGTCAAGTATTTTTGATACTTTATCATCCCAGCCAAGAGGCATAAGATGAATTCCTTCGCAATGTGGTTTAAGTTCTTTAATTAAACGGGCGGCAATCTCAATTCCGGTTTGTCCCGACTTTGTTTTTTCTTTATCCTTTTTTAATTCTTCAATCAAACTATCAGGAACATGTATACCCGCTACATTTTCATTCATATATTTTGCCATACCGACCGTTTTTAATATTACTATTCCTGCCATAATAGGCACTCCAAATTGTTTTGCTTTTTCAATAAACTTAACAAATTTATCAACTTCATAAACAGCTTGTGTTTGAAAAAACTGGGCGCCGGCTTTGACTTTTTTTTCCATCTTAATAAGTTGCGGTTCCAAGGGTTCAGAGCATGGTGACACTACTGCACCTATACAAAATCTCGGTGGTTCACCATCAAGTTTATTTCCTGCGATATCCACTCCTTCCTCAAGTTTTTTTACGGTATGGATAAGTGAAACAGAATCCAAATCAAAAACAGATTTTGCTTGAGGATGATCGCCAAGTTTTGTGTGGTCGCCGGTAAGCAAGAGCAGGTTTTCAATTCCGAATGCAGCAGCACTTAAAATATCCGATTGAAGTGCAATTCTATTTCTGTCACGACATACAACCTGATAAACGGGCTCAATATTTTTGTCTTTCAAAAAGTGGCAGGTTGCTAAAGAACCAAACCGCATAACGGAAGATTGATTATCTGTTACATTTATTGCAGACACTCTTCCTTTTAGCATTTCTGCTTCATGAAGTATTTTTTCTAAGTGAAAACCCTTTGGAGGACCTATCTCTGATGTCACAACAAATTTTTTTTGTTCAAATAATTCTGACAGTTTCATAATTTTAAACTCCTGATTACATAGATATTAAGAGACGATTACACAAATTTAACTACGAGCCCTAACCTTTATAATTGTTTATAAGTTCGAATAATCTCTAATTAGAATCTCTTCTTTTGGTTTCTTATTTAATTTTAATAACCTATTATATATTTTTTCCCATCCACAATCAAAATCTTTATTGACTTCGCATTTGCCGTTTTTAGCACCGCCGCATGAACCGTTTAATAATCCTTTGGAACACGCTGTTATAGGACAAATACCGGCAGTATAATTTAAATAGCAATTACCGCACTGTGCACAATTGTAGTTTTGTACGGTTAGACCTTGAAAACCATTAATATAAATAGTATCACAACCAGTAATTACTTTTTTATTTTCCAATAATGAAGCCATAACCTGCACTCCGACACCGCAAGAAAACACAAGAATTGTTTCCGCTTTCTCTATTTCCACTTTATGGTTGTTTATATATGCTTGGCTAAAATCTTGATTACATAAATAATCAATCTTTAATCTACCGGTAATTTTATTCTTTTCTATATTTTCCGAAATAAATTTATCTATTTCAGTTTCAGGAAATAGAACCTCCTTACAACCTATACATTTAATAATAAAGGTAGAACCCGATAATTTTGATATAATTTCTTCCTTATTTTTAATCTGCGTAGTTAACATAATTCCTTTTCCTGTTTTACAATGCTTACAATAGGTATCTTTGAAGAGCATATATATTCGCAGCAACCGCACTCAATGCAAGATTTTACATCATGTTTTTTTGCTTCCTGCGGAGTATTTAACTGAAAATTTAAAACATATTGCATCGGATAAAGTTCCATTGGACATACTTCGGCGCACCTACCACATTTTATGCATTTTCTGTCTTTATCAAATTCTATCTCAGTTTTTTCAAAAACAATTATACCGGTAGTACCTTTGATAACGGGTGCTTCAATATTTTGTAAATTTATTCCCATCATTTGCCCACCCATCTTAATAACATAACCCTTGTTGATTGATTCCGATGTGCCAAAACAATGTTCAATAATATTCTTGATTGGTGTTCCGATTTTAACCCTGTAGTTTCCTGGTTTTTTGCAATTCTTTCCCGAAACAGTTATTATCCTTTCAATAAGCGGGGTGCCGTTTATAATTGCATTATACACAGCGAATACGGTAGAAACATTTGAAACAACTACACCTACATCCAAAGGTAACCCGCCGATAGGAACTTCACGATTAAGCAGTTTTTTGATTAACATCCGCTCTGCACCTTGCGGATATTTTGTTTTTATTAAGACAAACTCAATTTTGTTATCTGAATTTTCAGCTACTAATTTTTCATAAGCATCCTTTTTATTGTCTTCTATTGCTATTATCGCCTTTTGGATATTTAAAATATTAAGCAATATCCTTGTTCCATGTAATATTTCCTTTGTATTTTCTAACATTATTCTGTAATCACCGGTCAAATAAGGCTCACACTCGCAACCGTTAAGAATCAGGGTATCTATAGGTTTAGGCGGCTTAAATTTAACATGGGTAGGAAACGCCGCACCACCCATACCAACAATACCGTTGTCTTTTATAATATCCAACTTTTTTTCAGCTGATAAATCTTCAGCGGTTTTATTCCAGTTTGAATTATCCGTTTCATTCTTGAAATCATTTTTTATTACAACTGAAACAACATTTTGATTGATTATCGGATGTGGCCGCTCCTCAATTGCAATTACTTCTCCGGAAATACTAGAGTGTACCGGTGCAGTAATGAACGATTGCGAACCCCCTATTTTCTGCCCTATTTTTACTTTGTAACCAACAGAAACAAGCGGTTCGCAGGGTGTTCCGGTATGTTGTGATAAAGCAATGACTGCAACTTCCGGTTCCGGGAATCGTAATACAGCCGAATCTTTTGTTAAATTTTTATTTTCATCAGGATAAATGCCGCCGTAAAAATTTTCTTTACGATTTATTCTGTTTGTTTCTGATAAAGAGTTAGTAATGGCAAGTTCCGGTTTAGAATAATTTCTTATTTGCACTTCAAAATCAGATTTATTTTTTAAATTCAGGCTTGTATAAATTTTTTCCCAAGCGCAGTCCTTTGACTTCCCGTCTTTTAATTTTACTTCGCATTTGCCGTTTTTAGCACCGCCGCATGAACCGTTTAATAACGATTTTGAACAATCTACTATAGGACAGATACCACCTGTTAAATTTAAATAGCATTGCGAACAAGCGGCACACTTTTTGTCATTTAATGAAATTCCGTGATAAGAATATAAAGCTGTTGCATTATCGCCTTGTGGAATGGAATCGGCAAACGCAATAACATTTTTATTTTCCAGCTTTTCTGAAATAAATTGTATTCCTAACCCGCAGGAAACCACACCAACAGTACCGACTTCGGATAAATTTAGATGCTTAATTTTCCTGTTTGTCAAATGTGCATTACATAAAAAATCCAAATCGGCGCATCCTACTATTTTTTTATTATTCTTTGCCAATATATTCGCTAATTCCGAACAGTTTTCGTTCTTATTATCGGTAAATTCTTTATAACATTTATTGCAGGATATAATATACAGTGAATCTATATCGGTAATCAGATTTATTATTTCTTGCTCTGACTTTAGTTTAAACTTAGTATAATCGTTTTTTATTTCCATTAGAATAATCCGACAATTTTGCCTTCAGAATCTATATCTACTTTTGTACCAGCTGGAACAGAAGGTAATCCTGGCATGGTTCTCATATCACCAAGTAACGGATACAAGAATCCTGCACCAGCGGATAACCGTATATCTTTTATAGGCACTATGAAATTTTTAGGTCTTCCCTTCATATTGGGATCATGTGAAAGAGAAAGATGCGTTTTTGCCATACATATCGGCAAATTACCGTAACCTGATTCTTTAAATATTTTTATCTTATTTTTTGCTTCCGGATAAATTCCTATAGTTTTTGCACCGTAAATTTTTGTTGCTATTGTCTCCATTTTTTCTTCAATAGACATTTCAAGAGGATAAAGAAATTTAAACTCAGTTTTTTTATCGCATGCTTCTACAACAGCTTTTGCTAAATCTTTTCCGCCTTCCCCACCTTTTTCCCAAACCTCGCTAACAACAGCGTCTTCTGCCCCGAATTCAATTGCTTTTTTTCTGACCAACTCAATTTCTTTATCGGTATCTGTTGTGAATTTATTGATTGCTACGACTACCGGTACACCAAAAAATTTGGCATTTTCAATATGTTTTTCAAGATTACAAAGTCCTTCTTCTACTGCAGATAGATTTTCCTTTAATAATCCTTCATCGAGCTGTTTGCCTGCAACGATTGTAAATTTACCGGAATGCATTTTTAAAGCGCGGATTGAACAAACCATCACTACGCAGTTTGGGGTAAGTCCGGAATATCTGCATTTGATATTCATAAACTTCTCCATCCCGCAGTCTGAACCAAAACCGCTTTCTGTAACTACATAATCAGCAAGTTTTAAAGCCATTTGGTCTGCAATAATGGAAGAATTTCCGTGGGCAATATTTGCAAATGGACCCGCATGTACGAAACACGGAGTATGTTCAGTTGTCTGTAAAAGATTCGGTTTTATTGCATCTTTCAAAAGAACCGTCATAGCACCTGCTACCTGTAAATCTTCAGCGGTTACAGGCTTATTTGAACTGTTCATTGCAACAACAATATTTGCTAAACGTTTTCTCAAATCTTTAAGTGAAGTTGTAAGTGCCAATATAGCCATCACTTCCGACGCTACCGAAATATCGAAGCCGCTTTGTCTGGTAATACCGTCGTCTTTACTGCCTAAACCGATAACTATATTTCTTAAAGCACGATCGCTTACATCTACAACTCTTCGCCAGAATATATTGGCAATATCTATATTTAGTTTATTATTCTTATGTAATGAATTATCAAGAAAAGCAGAACAGAGATTATGGGCAATTGAGACAGCGTGAACATCGCCGGTTAAATGGAGATTGAAATCTTCCATTGGTAAAACTTGCGAATATCCTCCGCCTGCGGCACCGCCTTTTATCCCGAATACAGGACCTAACGAGGGTTGTCTTATTGTTGTTGCAACTTTTTTTGAGATTTTAGAAAGACCCAGTGAAAGTCCTATTGTTGTAACCGTTTTTCCTTCGCCTAACGGTGTTGGTGTGATTGCAGTAACATCTATATATTTGCCTTTGGGTTTATCTTTAAGGCGATTCAAAATTTCAAGCTTGATTTTTGCCTTATTACTCCCGTAAAGTTCTATTTCATCCTGTTTAATTCCGATTTTATCGGCAATTTCATTAATTGGCTTGGTTTTTATTGATTGTGCTATTTCAATATCTGATGGTACTTTATTTGTCATAGCTCCTCCTGAGCAAATTATACAATATTTTAATATTTATACCAGATATTTTTAAAAAAATCATAATAAGATAATCTAAAAAAATATTAATCCTTAAACAAGATGTATCATTTTTTTCCATAAGCTTCAAGATATGAATCGCAATAAATATTTTTTCCAAGTAAAAGCTCAGCTGTTATCATTACATTCATTAGTTCTTTATCTAACGGATTAAGTATTGCCGCGTCCAAACCTGCCGCTAAAGCCATAGCTAAAAAAGTCCTATCTACGAGAGGTCTATCAATGGTCCCCTGTGATACGTTTGACAAACCTAAAATTGTTTTAGGTGCCGGATCGCATATAAGCTTACATTGCCTTATAGTTTCTAAAACTGCATTAGCATGTTCCTGTGCTACATTTACTGGAAGAATAACGGCATCAATATAAAGGTTTTCTACTTCAACTTCATGTTCCATACAAGATGCGACTATATTTGCAGCAATTTCAAGACGCGACTCGGCATTTGCCGGAACGCCTGATTTTGTCATGGTTAGAGCAATGACTTTTGATTTATACTTTTTTGCAAGTGGAAGAAGCATATCAAGTTTTTCTTTTTGTCCTGAAGCTGAATTGATAAATGAATCGGGACCGGCAATTGAAAGTCCCAATTCCATAACATCTCTTTTAGTTGTATCAATAGCTAAAGGAGCATTTGAAATTTCTCTGATTGAATGTATCAGCCATTCCATATCTTTTAATGGCTCAACGGAAGCAGGACCGACATTAACATCCAACACGTTTGCCCCCGCATCCAATTGTTTTTTAGCAATTTCGTGGATAATGGACTTATTTTTACTCTGTATCGCTTCCTTAACATTTTTGAACATCCCGTTAATTTTTTCCCCAATAATCAACATATTTTTTCTCCTATCACCTCGCCGAATCTTTAGCATAGGCGGGTATCAAGATAACTTTATTTCAAATCTCAACTTTTTTTTAATAAATCGTAAGTTTCTCTGGCAATCAGTATTTTTGCATTTCTTGGTAGAGTAAAAATTTTCACTTTAGAACCTTTTACATTTATTTCCCTCTCAGTATTTATTGAGTGTATATTTTTTTTATAATCTATCTTAATTCCGAATTTATCAAAACCATGCAATATTTTTTCTCTAATAAGTGGAGAATTCTCGCCGATTCCGCCGGTAAATCCTATAGCATCAACTTTGCCATCCAAAGCGAACCAGTATGCACCAAGATACTTCCTTGCCCTATAAACAAAAATTTCTATGGCAAGTTGTGATTTTTTATTGCCTTTTTCAGCTTCTTTTACAACACCCTCCATATTTGAACTGATAGCGGAAATACCGTATGTTCCACTCTCTCTATTTAAACATGGTTCAAGTTCTGTCAATGTCCAACCTCTCCTTAAAAGATAAAGCACAATACCGACATCCATATCTCCAGGTCTATCGGTCATCACAAGTCCTTCAAGAGGTGTAAAACCCATAGAAGTATCGATAGATTTTCCATTTCTAATTGCACAAACACTTGAACCGGCGCCTAAATGAAATGAAATAATATTTATTTTCTTATCTTTCATTATTTCTGATACTGTTTCTGCAGTATATTTATGGAAAATTCCGTGGAAACCGTATCTTCTTATCTTATAGTCATGAAATAATCTTTCAGGCAAAGCGTATCTATATGCAACTTCAGGGAGTGTCTGATGAAATGAAGTATCAAAAACCCCGACATTTTTTCTGTTTGGAAGTATTTTTTCAATTTCTTCAATACCTTGCAAATTATACGGATTATGCAGCGGCGCAATTTCAAAATCTCTGTTGATTTCTTTTTTTACATTTTCATCAATCAGAACCGAAGATGTGAAAGTAGAACCACCATGAACAATTCTATGACCGATTGCTTTAATTTCATCTTTAAATTTGATGCAACCATATTCAGGACTGATTATAGTTGACAATATAAAATCCAAACCCTTCTTATAATCACAAATCGGTTGAACGAACCTTTCGGTCTTATTGTTCACAGAATGCGTCAGTATTGACTGCTCAAAACCGATATGTTCCAACACACCTTTACATAATTCTTTTTCGGAAGGCATATCAAACAATTCATATTCAATCGAATAAATTCTGCAGTTTAATACTAATATTTTCATAGTTTACCCCGTTTTATAGTGCGATAGCCCAATGGTGCGATGGTGCGATTGAGCATTGTATAATTTGATAAAAACAATTACTTTAAATAATAATAATTCTATCGCACAATCCCGCGACCCCACAATCGCGCAAATATAAATTCAATAACTCATTTTTCCATCAATTTATTTATATGATTTTTTATTTCATTAACTGCTTTTGGATGATTCATAACCAAAATATCGCTTCCAGCCTGCAGATATCCTGACGCAGTCGCTATCTCCCATAACACACCTCTTTCTTTAAGCGAGCCCCATTCAGGTTTTTCAGTTTCATCTGCTTTACATTCTTTAATTTTCCATGTTTCCTGTCCGACGAAGGTAATAATCGGTTGTGACATCATTTTATCATTTGACAAAGAAGCCAAGCGTGTTCGCTCTATTATTGTGTAACAATATTCAAATCCGTAACCTACCCCACCCGTTGAAGGATGAATAACGATTCTGTCAGAGCCGAAACCCATATCACTTATCAAAATATTTAACTGCTTTTCAAGATTGATATCAAGAGGTGTTTCTGCGATTAATGAATGTCCTCCTGCCTGTGCCGCTGCAGTAAATGTTTTAAAATTTTCTTTAACCGCCATTCCGATAAGACAATTTTCACCTTTTGCAATTTGTGAAATATCCATAATTATTGAAGAATCCTTTTCATTATTACCGCAACCTAAAATCATTAATGGAATAGATGTTGCCGATAAAACATCTTTTACTGTTCTTGCAACCTCTGTAGCAGATGCATTCTTGCCGTCAGGATCAGCACTTAAAAGTCGCAGACAAATTAAATCAGCACCCAAATCCTCGCATTTTTTTGCCCACTGCGCCGCATTATTTAATACTTCATTAAATTCATTTTTTAGATTTTCAGGCCATTCAGACGGTTCAATATCCCAGACTTCCATAGCTATCAATGGCTGATTAGGTGTTAATCCTTCAAAATGTAAAAAAGGAAGGGTATTTATACCGCCGGCTTTTACTTTTCTGCTGCGGGTTCCACCGTCTTCCTTAGTTGCACCTATAGTTAATTCATAGACATTACCCGGCCATTTTTCTATTACATGTTCCATCTATACCTCCAGAATATTTTTAACAGTTGGAAATAAATTTAAATCAGTATGCGGAAGAAAAAGCGACGCTGTATAATTATTCATAAAATCATGTTCGGTACTCAAATCAATATATGTCATCATCCTTGCAACCTGCTTTGCTTCTTCCAATTCTTTTTCTGACATCAGGCATTCTTTAGCGCCTGTTATAGAAGCATTACCGACAAATTCATATCTTTCTATAGGTAAATCAGGCAGTAGCCCTAAAATTATTGCCTTTTCAATGTCAAGTGCATTACCTAATCCACCAGCAATTTTGACCTGTTCAATCTGAGAAAATTCAAATCCCAATTTCTTAATAATTACTTCGCATCCCGAAAATACCGCTCCTTTTGAATTAATCACATTCTTAACGTCTTCAGAAGTCATCGATATTTTATCGGTAATAAAAAATTCATTACCATTCTCATTAGTTTTGATATGTTTTGATGAACCTATAATAAATTCACCGGATTTATCAATAACTCTTTTCAAAAAAAGCTCGGAAATTACTGAAATAATACCGGCGCCACAGATACCTATAGCTTTTTGATTCCCGATGGTCTTATATGAAATCTTATCATTTTCAAATTTAAATGATTCAATTGCTCCGGCTTGAGCACGCATTCCCCATTTAATACCGCCACCTTCAAAACATGGTCCCGCTGATGTTGAGCAACAAACAAGGAATTCATTATTACCGAAAACAACTTCACCGTTAGTTCCCAAATCAATAAAAAGCGTTGGTTTGCTTGTATGATTAATATTGCATGCAATAACACCTGAAACAATATCACCACCGACATATGCTGAAACTGAAGGTATTGCTTTAACGACTGCATTATCGTTAATATTTATTCCAAGTTTAGTAGCATCACTTAAAGGTAAAAAATCCATTTTAGGAATATATGGAATTTTTCTGATATATGATGGGTTAATACCGAACAACGTATGTGTCATTGTGGTATTCGCTGCTACCATGACAGTTTTTATGTTATTTGCTGGAATATTTATTTCTTTTATACATTCTTCAATAAGTTCATTAATACCGTTAACAACTGAGTTATGCAATTGTTCATTGCCTTCCTTATTCTCAGCGAAAATCATTCTCGTAATAACATCCTCACCGAAGGCAATCTGGGGATTATACATCGCTTTTGCGCTTAAAATACCATAATTAGGATTTATAAGATAAACAACCAGTGTTGTAGTGCCGATATCAATTGCGATTCCCAAATCTTTACTTTTGGTTATATCTTTTTCACTTTTTGCTAATTTTATATCAATAGGTTCAAATATCTTTTTACCCCTTATAAGAATATCTGCTTTTCCTATTCGGGATTCTTCCGGTACAAAAACTTCAGCATCTGTTTTGCAAAAAGTCTTACACGCAAGAACATAATTATTTTTTATTTCATCTTCTGAAAGATGCAGGGTGCATTTATCAGTTTCACCGCTGATTATCTTTACCTTACATTTACCGCAGATGCCTTTTCCGCCGCATGAATTGTAAATACCGACGCCTGCATTTAACGCCGCAGTTAATAAATCGGTATCTTTATTAACTATAACTTCCTTATTATCTGGTAAAAACTTTATTTTAAAGGACACTTATATAATCCTGTCATTTCCACCCCCATTTATATCAGTGGAAACTGTATTGAGAATCCAAACATTCTTATAGTTTGTCATTCCGAGTGATTTTATCGGGAATCCAATTAATTTTTGGATTTCTGTTACACAGGAATGACGGACGTGGTGTTGTATTCTCCTTAGCCGAACAATTCGTAAATCATTGTTGAATAGATAATTTTTATTATATTTTATCTATAGTAAAGTTGTACGATGCTTCGGAGAATTTCACTCATATTTCTTATATTTATATGGATTCCTGCTTACAACTGCAGGGATAACATACTCGTTCGGTCCGGTAGGTCCGAACTCCGTGTGTTACTTCCAGATTGTTTTTAAGTATTTTGGTATTGCTGCCGCCTCTTTTGGTCCTACAAGAACCTGCCAGCCGGTCAACTCTTCAAGTTTTCCGCTCATCACGGAAACATATCCCGGAATAATTATTTTTTTATGTTTAACCTTATTTGCAACATCTGTTTTCTTCATCCAAGTATCTATAATTTCAGCATTAAACTTGTCGGCAGCCCATGCGGTTAAAACAGACATTCCTTCAGCATCGCAGACTAAAAGCCAAACCGGAATTTTAGAATTCTCAATTTCGGGTGTAACCGTAAAATATGTTAATGAAAAATTGGTAGTAACCATAAATGGCGAATTTTCGTTAGGGGTTCCGACAGCATAAAGTTTGGGTTCCATCATAATCGGTTTTTGCGGGTCTGTGTAGATATTCAACCGAAGAGTTATAAGCGGTAGAATTTCCTCAGGCTTATCCAAAGTAGTTATTAAAATATTAGCGTATTTGCAAATATAAGCAGAGGCTTCAGTAACATTCTCGGCAAATGCGATTACGGGAAATCCGAGCGGCCTGAAATTTTTCTTCAACGCAAGTCGTCTTATTTTAGTAAAATTTTGAATACATTTTGAAACTGCACGAGTACTACAATCTAAAACAATGTCTTTTACGGCTAACGCAGTTATCTTTTGTGATAGTTCGGCTAATTCTTCAATATCCTTTCCGCAAATACATAACGGAACATTATATTGTTTTGCAATACGCGACATCTGTTCAAAATTTTTACTATTTGCACAGTAAACCAACGGTCTTTTCTGCGAAATGTTTTTTAGCGATTCTTCTATTGTCTGTGGATTATCACTTAAAAGGATTAATGGTAGTTCTGATTTGTCTGTTAATTCTTTGGCTACTGCAGCAAACTTATCCGTATCATTTGAATCGTTTTTCAATGCTATAAGGTCAACTCCAACCATCATACCGACTCTGTCAAAATGCAATTTTTTAATCTTTTCAATTTTTTCTTGAATATTCGTTTCATTATCAGAAACGGATATTGCAATCGCTGTAGGATGATAAAATGTCTTTTCATGGCGAAACATAACTGTCTCACCGCCGATTTCAACTTTTTTTGCACCTTCTCCGATTGTAATAGTTGCCATAGGTGGCAAAGATGCAGAATCAAGGATTTGTTTAGCAGCCTCGGTTATATCCGGACATTTATCCAAAGATGTTTTTTTTGCAGCCAAAGCCATTGCAAAGGCAAGGCATGTCGGACACCCGCATTTTTTACAATTTGTTTTCGGTAAATGTTTGTAAATATCTAAACCTGATAAAGCCATAAAATAATCTCCTTGCACACGAAGCTCGTACCAACTGGAACGAGCGAGGCTGCAACCTCGCCGACGATTCACTGGCGGGTTCACCTATTAAATATATGTTCACAATTCTTTTTCGTTTTTGAAGTCATTCTGATCCCGATTTTAATTCCTCTTTTGCTGTATCCTGTATCCTGTATCCTGTATACTGTTGTTATTTACCCGCCGAAAGCTAACAGGTCGCCTACATGCAATAACTTTTGGTGACCAAGCATTCTGGCGGGTAATTAATCTACGATTAATTACATTAGCGGGTCCATTGTCAGTGCTGGGTGATTAACTTTTTGCAGAAATTCCAATAGTTTTTCTGTATCTGTTGCGATTGTCTCATCAGCTATTTTATCCAATAAATCTGGGACACCTTCTTCTTTAGCACGTATTTTAATTCTTTCACCTAACGCTTCTTTTAATTCCTTAGGCATCCATACAATTCTTTTTAATCCGCCGTCTGCTACTATGAATTTTTTTGAAGTGATATAAAGCCGACCAAATCCCATAAAACCTGGTGTTTGATTACCACCACCAACAGAACCTGCAAGCGTGGAGAATGTCATTCCAAGTGGCGTCATACCAGAATACTCGCGGTTCACAATCATAAAACCGTTGGCTTCCGGGACTATTGCTCCTATGCATTCAAAACAACCGCAGGATGTTTCGGGTAATGTCATTATTGAATATCCGTGGAATCGCTCAAGATGACCATTCGATTTTAGTTTTACCCAATCGTTTATTCCTCGCCATTCACCACGAACTCCATCTAAAACTTCGCCTTTTTTCACCGGCTGATTAGGACCTGTGGGATTTATCTCATAAGATGCTTTGCAATCAAGCCAGTTATACGCACCGCATAGTCCGAGCCTTTCAGGTTTTACTATGCATAAATGATTAGGTGCAAATGATTGACAAAGCGTGCAGGAATAAAATGTATCAACCGACTCGTCAGTCATTGCTCCGATTCTTTCATCACGGAATTTAAACGATTCACGTGCAGTTGGTAATAATTTGTCAACATCTTCTTGTTTTGTATAAATATATATTTGTGCTTTATCAATTATTGTACCGAATATTTCATGTATTCTCGCATGAAGTATTACGCCAAGATGTTTAATTTTGAAACCTTTAGTTTTTGCCTCTTTCGAAATTCTTACCCATATCATATCCCGCTGTCCCATATGGAATACACCTTGGGCTTCGTTTAAAAAAGTATGTACCTGTCTTTCAACTATGGATTCAAATTCCTTCTGCATTTTACGTCCGGAAACTTCTACATAAATACCGATAGGTAATGCGGAACCTTCTTTTACATCGTCAATCTCGGGACCAATGACTTCAATTTTACCATCGGTTATTTCATCGGAATTTTTGGTTGTAACATATTCAAATGCAGTTGAATATTTACCGCCAAATTCTATATATGTTTGTTCTCTTCTTACCCTTTCTCCTTCAAACGCCGCAGAATAAGCAACTGGAATTGGGATTTCTGATACTTTTACTTTTACACCTCTTACTTCAATACAAACAGGAACAATCTTTTTATAATCAAATTCTTTTACTAAATGTTCATATGTGCATATACCTGTTGGACGGATTTCAGGAATATCGGTATCTGCGATTATAGGGAAACCCATGTCTATAGCACCCGCACCGGTTGCGTATTTGACTTCATCTATATATCCCAAAGTAAGTCCGAACGCGAAAACCCGTTCTTTGCAATATTTCAGACATTTTAATGCTTCGCCTTTTCTGTGTCCGCCAAATGTTAAAGCGCCACGTATTGCCCAATGCAAGGGATAAATACCTGTGATGGTATCTCTACCGTAAGGTACAATATAATTATCCCAGCCCATTTCCACATTTTCTTCTTTTAACTGGTCTATAATTGAACGTCCATTTGTCTGTGAGCCAACAAAAGTTAGTATCTGTCTTTTCTGGAATTCCCTTACAATGTCAACCGCGATTTTGTTGTCGGGTGCAGCACCTAATATTGCCGCAAAACCCGGCATTCTGCCATCAACTAATTGTATTCCAAGCTGCCTTAAAATTGTATCCGAAAAAAAGCCAATGCAATCAGGTTGTGGTTCCTGTTTATATAGGTATCTTAAACCAACGATAATTTCTTCAGCAAGAAGTGTAGCTATACCGGAATCCAAAGCATCTCCCAAATACGGAAGCCAGAGAGATTCGGTCGGTTCGTTATGCAAAAGCGATTTCGCTTCCTGAAGAACAGGACGTATATCACCGAGTGTTTTTACTTCCGCACCTAATAGCGCATAAGCCATCGGGAAAAAGAAAGCAGTATCCGGGAATTCAACTCTTTGCGACTCACTTTTTTCTGAAATTGCTTTGTTTAAAAAATCTTCGGCTTCTTTGACAACTTTCTTGGAACCTTTCACCGCGGCAGTAGCAACAATTTTTGACATTTTTTCCTCCGATATAATTTAATGATTACTTATATAATTATGCAGTCATATTGAGCGTAAGCGAAATATCTCGTTGTAAAATGTTTTATGTCGAGATGCTTCTGCCGATTCCGCTCCGTCAGCCGACGGATGGCGATTCGGCATCAGTATGACATATTTTAAAGTCATTTGTTAGTTATTAAAATCTCGTCATATTCCGGTTCAGTAAAGTTTTTCCTGTTTTCACTAATTAACGGTAATATTTTTGCGAAGTTAAAATTGTTATCAAGCAGATTGTTTTTTATTGACGAAACATCTATTTTCTTTTCTATAAGCGAACCGTAAACTCCGGATTGATTAACATCGCTAACTAATACAAATCCGACTAATTTATTATTTTTTAAAATTATCTTTTTATAAATATTTTTAACAGAATTCTTCTTAATAAGCATCTCAAAACCTTCACCTTTCGGCTTCGTGATTCCATATGAAATTGTCGGCAAATCAAAAAACTCAACTGAGTTCATACCTATAGAACCTGAATATTTGACATTTTTTCCTGCCATATTAAGTCCTGCTACTTTACCCTGTGCAATAGCATTAGGCCATAACGCATTTATTGTGGACTCACCAGTAATCAAATCACTGGACTGTGCTACATCGCCAGCCGAATAAATATCAGGAACCGTTGTTTGTAAAAATTCATTTACAACAATTCCCCAGTCGGTTTTTATATTTGTATTTTTTACTAGTTCTATGTTCGGCTGAACGCCTTTGCCTATAACAACGATTTCGCAGTCAATTTTATTCCCGTTTTCAAGTATTACACTTTTAACTTCTTTATCGCCGATAATCTCTTTTGCGGCAAGGCCTGTTAAGATATTTATCCCTTGTTCCTGCATTCTTTTTTGGACAAAAGATGCGCCTTCTTCATCCATCATTTGTGATAAAACATGCTTTGACTTGACAACAACGGTAACATTTACGGCTCTTTTATGCAAAGCATATGCCGCACGGAGTCCGATAAGCCCGCCGCCGAGCATCACAGCAGATTTGGTTTTAATGAGTCGTAAATCTATTCTTTTTGCATCATCGATATTCCGTAATCCAAAAACACCTTCTTTTTCAATTCCTGTAATATTTTCCATCTTTGAACGTGAACCGGTTGCAATCAGAAGCTTATCAAAAGGTATTTCGGAACCGTCAGAGAGTTTAATTTTTTTATCAGGTAAAACTGAAACAACTTTTTTCCCTAAAATAGCATTAACATTATACTTTTTATAAAAATCGTCTTCTCTGTATTTAAGTTTGTCTTCCGAAACTATTCCGGCTAAATAATAAGAAAGAACACATCTTGAATAAATCGAATAGTTTTCGTCAGAAATAATAGTGATTTTTCCATTTTTATCAACTGTTCTGATAGATTCAATTGCAGAAATACCTGCAGCACTTGCGCCTATTATTATATAGTTCATAATTCACCCCGCTGAACATCTTTAAGTGATAATGCTTTAGTTGGGCATGATATAACACACATAGGTCCTTTGACATTATCTTTGCATAAATCGCATTTTATCGCTAATTTTTTTCTTCTTGAAATCGTACCGAAGGGGCATGCCATTATACACATCCAGCAACCAACACATTTTTCTTCGTCATGTTGAGTAGAACCGTCCTTATCTTTATACATTGCACCCGACATACATGCACTAACACATGGTGCTTCCTGACAGTGATGACACGCATCAGAAATAATCAGTTTGTTTATTGATTGGACATTTCTTCTGTGAACAGGCATTGGCTCTTCAGATATTGCAATAAAAAGCGTTTTACTTTTAGAATGTTCAACAGCACATGCAATTTCACAGCTTTTACACCCAACGCACTTAGATACTTCACAATATACTTTTTTCATATTTTATTCCCCATACATTACCGGTTTCAATTTAAGCGCCGCTCGTTTTTTATCTAAATGCTTAACAATTAAATCAGCGGCTTTTAGCGGGTCTGGTTCAAAACCGAACTTTGCACCTACAACATTTTCCATTTTATCGGTAATAAAATCAGTAATTTCCTTGCCACCCAAAATCGGGAACGGAATACCTAATACAGTATAAACGCCGGATGAAACAGCATAAAATCCGATACTTACGGCTTTTTCAGACATCCATTCCGGTGCTGCAGCTGCAACCGGTAAATCGGAAATATCATCACCTAAACCGCCTTCTAAAAGAACATTACAAAGCACCATTAATATTCTTGAAATATCAACACATGAACCCATATGCAGAACCGGTGGGCATCCTACTGCCTCGCAAATTTCCTGTAAACCTTTCCCAGCATACTGTTTTGCTGCCTCAGGAATCAATAACCCCGCTTTTGCGGAAGCAAGTGCCGAACAGCCAGTGGTCACAACAAGTACATCTTTCTTTAATAGTGCTTTTGTGAGTTCTAAATGTGCCCAATCATGTTTAACCTTAGGATTATTACAACCGACAATACCTACTGCACCGCGCAAACGTCCTGAAATAATAGCGTCATTAAGCGGTCTGTAGGTAGAGCGATACTTTCCGCCAAGCATATGATAAACATATTCTGCTGTAAATCCAGCGACTAAATCCATCTTATCTTTAGGAATATTGACAATCTCTTTTTTTCTATTTGGATAATTTTCTATTGCCATTTTCACAATTCTTTTTGCAATCGGTAACGCATCTTCTTCAGAGAACTCAATATGTTCTACACCCGGGAATTTTGCTTTTGGCGATGTGGAAATTACTTTTGTATGATAGCAAGTCGCTAATTTGCCGAGTGCCGGCATAATGCATTGCACATCAACCAGCATCAGGTCAACTGAACCTGTTATAATTGCTAATTCCTGTTGTAGGAAATTGCCTGCAACCGCAATTCCGTGTCTCATCAAAATCTCATTTGCTGTACAGCAGATTCCGGCTAAATTTATTCCTTTTGCACCTTTTTGTTTTGCAAGTTCTAAAAGTTCTTTATCTTGCGATGCGGTAACGATAATATCTGAAAGCGTAGGTTCATGACCATGTACGATTATATTGACTTCATCTTCTTTTAAAACACCTAAATTAGAAACTGACCTGATTGGTGTCGGCATCCCGAACAATACGTCTGATAAATCGGTAGCTATCATACTGCCACCCCAACCGTCACCAAGCGATGCGCGAATACCCTGCTGTAAAATATTAACATAATCATTATCGACGCCGATATGTGTTCTGTGCATAATCTCTACTATTTCCCTGTCAACACCGCGTGGCATAAATTTGTATTTTCTCCATATTTCCTGCCTTTTCTTAGGTGCTCTGCGTGTAAACTGCAGTTCGCCGTGTTGTTGCCCGAATTCTGCAAAACATTTTTCTGCAACATCATGTGCTATATCTTCTATTTTTCTTGAATCAGTTTTTACATTAAGTTCTTTTGCTAAACTTAATAGTTTTTCCTTTCCCTTAATTTCATATCCTTTTGTTTTGCCTTGAGATGTCATTAACAAAGTATGTGCAATATCTCTGCCGTGATCTGAATGCGCAGCAGCTCCCGCAGCCACCATCCTAACCAAATTTCTTGCAGCGATAGTATCGGCATTTGCACCGCAGATGCCCTTTTCCGGTCCTTCACCGAACGGGTCAATTCTGCATGGTCCCATAACACAGTTCTTGCAGCAAACACCGAGTTGTCCAAATCCACATTCCGGTTCCATCGCATCGTATCTATCAAATGCGGTCTCGATATCATTTTTACATGCAATATCCATCATTTTGTTTGTAACTTGATCAGCACTTTTTTCTTTGTCGCTCATCGTAATCCTCCGAGTTTTGATTTAATTTTATCGATTTGATTTATCAAGGAAATGTTGTCATCTGAAATTGCACCCCTGAAATTTCTGAAATTACTATCGTAGCAAATAAAGCCCAAAATTTCAATACCTTTTATATTATCTACGATATAATTTTCATCATTTTTATTCGTTACTTTATTACCTATTGCAAAAACTTTTTTAATTTTTAAATCTTTGCATAATTTTTCTATTCTACTTGCGGTTTCAATTGACTTAATATCAGGTTCTACAACAATCGAAACAGCATCAACACCGGAAGCGGTGCCGCGTGACAAATTTTCAATACCCGCAGGCATATCCATAATAAGAACCTCATCACGTTGAATAATAAGATGTCCCACCAATGTTTTAATAAAAGCATTTTCAGGGCAAAAACATCCGCTTCCACCTTTTTTCATAACGCCCATATTAATAAGTCGTATATTTTTGTATTCGGGACAGAATTTTTCGGGGATATCTTCAACCTTAGGATTCATCTTGAAAAAGCCATTTTTATATTCCGTTCGTTTATTTATTAAGTCTTTCATCTCGGAGATAGGAATTATCTTTTCGGATTCTGGAAATCCGATTGATGCAGCAAGATTAGAATCGGGGTCTGCATCTACGGCAATAACCTTCTTTTCCTTTGAAAAAAGAATTGAAAGAACTGCAGCGATGGTAGTCTTACCCACCCCGCCTTTACCGGTAATTGCAATCTTATTCATGGTTTTCAAATTGAAGAATTGCTTTTAAACATTCTAACAAGAAATATAATGCAGGATTTTTGGCTTCATATTGTCTGTAAGGGGAATTTAAAATTTTTAGTTCACGGAATCCGTCCTCCTACGTCCTTACAGACTACGGCAGGACAAGTAGTAACTGCAACGGATTAGTAAATTATCCAGTTTTGAAATATATCCCTTGCATGGTCATTAAAAAGTTTTTCCGCTTCGCATCAAAACTTTTTAATATGCTTCGGGATTACTTACTCGTTCGGTCCAGTGGGTCCGAACTCCGTGAGTAAAGCGGGTGATGGGAATCGAACCCACGTATCCAGCTTGGAAGGCTAGTGTTCTACCATTGAACTACACCCGCGTTAAAGACAGTATTTAGTAATTTGTAATTAGTAGTTAGGGATAAATTTTTCGCAAGCATCTATAAATTATTACCTAGCGCTAATTACAAACTACTAATTACTAAATACTTAAATTTGTGAGGTCGCCGCGGCGACCGAAAAATTTATACGGAGGGGGAGAGATTTGAACTCTCGATACGGTTTTAAAGCCGTATAGCGGTTTAGCAAACCGCCGCCATAAGCCACTAGGCGACCCCTCCAATATTACTTTTT
>Ga0156821_1129_pt1 | contig 21289 bp, 15 predicted proteins | sample RifOxyD2_FD_112121 | JGI IMG/M metagenome (GOLD analysis project Ga0156821, IMG submission 112121) | Elusimicrobia bacterium RIFOXYD2_FULL_34_30 | reverse complement strand
TAATCTATACAAACCAGCGGACTGTCGCCTGAGGCGACCGCTCTAACCCGTTATAGTGGACAGTAAATTTGGTCGGGGTGACTGGACTTGAACCAGCGGCCTCTTGCTCCCAAAGCAAGCGCTCTAGCCAACTGAGCTACACCCCGAATTTAAATATATCAAAAACATATGGCAAAATTAAAAATTAAAGATAATTACTTTTTATATTATAGCGAAGTGTCCAACTGCCCGCCACTAAGTCTTTCTTGTCCACCAAAGTATTAGTGGTGGAGGCGGGTCCGCCATAGAATCCCTGTCCACCAAAGTTTCAGTGGTGGAAGTGGCGGAAGCTACACCCCGAAAATTTTTCGCTATCGCTAAAAATTTGAGTAATTTGTAATTAGTATTTAGTAGTTAGCGCAATGTAATAATTTTATAAAGACTAAGAAAAATTTTCCCTAATTACTAATTACCTGCCTACCGGTAGGCAGGCTCACACTAACTACAAAGCATTTTATTTTCGCTTTGCTCAAATTTTCAAGTATTTAGTAATTAGTGGTTAGTAATTAGCGTAAGGATTTTTTTTATAAAAGTAAAAATTTTCCCTAACGACTAATTACACACTAACTACAATTAGTTTGTGCTTTGTAATTAGGCAAATATATGAAATATTTACGCTTAAACCAACTTAGCATATAGTGAGTTTTTCAACAGTATCATTATATGAAAAATACGAAAATATTACAAGATTAATATTTTGAATTTCTAAATGAATAAATAAACAAAAACAGGATTGCTATTAATGCGCATAAATAAGAAAACATATCACCGTATTTTGAATAAAAAGTCAAATTTTTCAAAGGTAAAATAGTATTAGTTAAAGTAGTAGTTTCAAAAACATTTGTTTTAGATTTTATCCTGCCGTATGAATCTATGAATCCTGATATACCGGTATTTGCAGCTCTTACAACATTTCTTCTATTTTCAACTGCCCTAAAAACATTTATTGTAAAATGTTGATATGGAGCTGATGTGTTTAGATACCATGCATCGTTGGTTGTATTAACAATAATTTCAGCCCCGTTTTTTACAAATTTTCTTATTTCATTAGGAAAAATTCCTTCAAAACAAATGTTAACTCCAAGTTTGCCTATGGACGAATCAATTGTGTTGTATTTTTCACCGGACGTAAATTCACCGATTTCATTGATTACATTTATAAATCTACCGATTGTTTTTCTTAATGGTACATATTCACCAAACGGAACAAGATGAACTTTAGAATATTCACCGACAATTATTCCTTCTTTTGATATTAGAAATGCAGAATTATAGTATTGATTATTTTTAAAGTCGTTGGAGCAGACCAGATATTGAGTTTTTGATTTTTTAATGATATTTTCAATCCAATTAAAGATTTCTTTATCGTTAAGCAAATATCCGGGTATTGAAGATTCCGGCCAGACAATCAAATCAGAATTTTTTGGACTTGATAGGGAAAGGTTGGAATAAGTATCTTTAATTTTCTCAATATAGTTTTCATCCCACTTTATATATTGGTCAATATTCCCTTGAACGATGGTTACAATCCTTGGGTTTTCCCGACATAATCCGCCAACCGGCGGAGTTGGCGGGTCCGCCAAAGAAGTAGTGGCGGAAGAGTTGTGGAGTTTGATTATCCCGAACCCGAGACAACATAGAACGATTAACGGTGTTAGAATATATTTTTTAACTCTGTATCCTGTAACCTGCTTGCTGTGTGCTATTGTTACATTCACTAATATAATTAAAAAAGATACGCCGTATACACCAGTATATTCTGAAATTTGTATTATTGGTAAGAAATTCCATTGAGAATAACCTAAAAGTGCCCATGGGAAACCTGAAAACAAATAAGTGCGAATAAACTCCAAAGTAACCCATAAAAAAGCTGATAATATAGCATTATATTTAAAGTTTTTTGAATAAAAAAAACAAAAGATTCCAAAATATAATGCTAAATATATTGATAATAAAAGGAGAACAAGAATGCCGATAATTTTTGGTTCACCTGCCGCAGTAAATGTAGGAACTAACCAATATAAAATTCCGAAATAAAATATTATTCCTGTAAACACTCCGTATAAAAAAGATTTATACGGTTTTTCTTCAGAAACTGCGTATAAAAGCGGAACAAGAGAAATCCATGCCAACGGCCAGAAAGATAATTTAGGGAAGGATAAAAAAAGGAGTAGTGAAGATAATAAACATAAAAATATTTTTTTCATATACAATAATTACACAGATTAACTTTATTGATTCCCGATTAAGATTGCCCTCTAATGTCTTAATCGGGGACATTCGGGAATGACAAATAAAGTATTTCAACAATATTATTATAGTATAAAGGAAAGTTTCCGTATCCTATGTAGTTTGGGATTAAAAAGTTTTTATTCCGCCTTCGCGGTCATTCACAGCGAATCGCTTCGGCGAGATTTCTGCTCCAAAATGTGTAATAATACTTATTGTTAGATGAGCTTCAACCAGAATTCACGTGTTCTGGGACCATCAAATTCACAAAAATAAATACCTTGCCATGTTCCAAGTTTAAGTTTGCCGTTTTCAATTATAATTATAACTGATGAACCGATTACGGAAGCCTTTATATGAGCGGACGAATTACCCTCAGAATGTTCGTAATTGGAATCTCTAAGTGGAATTTTTCTGTCTAACATCATTAATATATCTTTTACGACATCCGGATCTGCGTTTTCATTTATTGTTATAGCGGCAGTGGTATGCGGAACAAAAACGATACAAGTTCCATCTGATATTTTTTGTTTTGAAATCAATTTTTGTAATATATCCGTGATGTTGACAAATTCTGTTCTTGCGGTTGTATTAACTTTGGTTTTAATAATCATAATTATCTCCCGCAACATTTTTTATATTTTTTACCGCTTCCACACGGGCATGAATCATTTCTGCCGATTTTAGTCGGCATAGCTGGTGACTCTTGTTTGTTTTGTTGCAAATTCTGAACAGCCGGTCCCGTACCAGCCCGTCGGCTGGCTGTGTTCAGGGCGGGTCTAACTCTTGATTGAGGCATTACCTGTACTCGGAAAATATATTCAACGGTTTCTTCGCGAATTCTATCCATCATTGTTATGAAAAGCGACAAAGATTCTTTTTTATATTCAACCAGAGGATCTTTTTGCCCGTATGCACGGAGACCTATTCCCTTCCTTAATTGGTCTAAATCATAAAGATGATTTTTCCAAGCATTATCTATAACTTGAAGCATTACTTGCCTTTCTATATTTTCAAAAATATCTTTAGTAAATTCTATTTCCCGCTGGTTATATACATTTTTAATATTTTTATCAAGTATTTCCCGAAACGATTCGTACGTCAAAGAATTTATTTCGTCGCTTGAAAATTTTAAATCTAATCCAAAAGTTCTCCTTGTCCAGACTATTATGGTTTCTATATCCCAATTTTCAGGATATGTTTTTTCTGGACAATAAATTTCTATTTTTTCATCAAGGAGCTCATTAATCATATTCCAAATTTTTTCCGAGACATCAGCACCGTCTAATATTGAATTTCTTAGGGCGTAAATCACTTCCCTCTGTTTATTCATTACGTTGTCGTATTGAAGAAGATTTTTTCTAATTTCAAAGTTCATTTCTTCAACTTTTCGTTGCGCATTTTCAATAGCTCTTGAAACTAACGGATGTTCTATCACTTCGCCTTCCTTCATTCCGAGACGTTCCATTATGGGGGCGATTCTATCACTTCCGAACAATCGCATGAGTTCGTCTTCAAGTGATAGAAAAAATCTTGAGGAACCCATATCTCCTTGTCTTCCGCCCCTTCCCCTTAATTGATTATCTATTCTTCTTGCTTCGTGTCTTTCAGTGCCTAAAATATGAAGGCCTCCGAGTTCTTTGATTTCAGTTTGCTCGGCTAAGTCTGTCGGATTACCACCTAAAATAATATCTGTTCCCCTGCCTGCCATGTTGGTTGCAACGGTAACAGCTTTCTTACGGCCGGCTTGTGCTATTATTTGGGCTTCTTGTTCATGATATTTGGCATTTAATAATTGATGAGGAACACCGCGTCTTTTCAACATTGCTGAAAGCTTTTCGTTTTTTTCTATTGAACGAGTTCCAACTAATACCGGTCTTCCGAGTTTATAAAGTTCTTCAATTTCATTTATGATTGCTTCATATTTCTCTTTTTCGGTTCTATAAATAGAATCAGGGTAATCACTCCGAACCATCGGCTTGTTAGTCGGTATTTCAACAACGTCAAGTTTATAGATATGCCAGAATTCACCGGCTTCGGTCATAGCCGTTCCAGTCATACCGGAAATCTTATTATACAGTTTAAAGAAATTCTGGTAAGTTATTGTAGCCAGTGTTTGATTTTCTTCGGCAATTCTCAGATTTTCTTTGGATTCTACTGCCTGATGTAATCCTTCCGACCATCTTCTACCTGGCATAAGACGGCCTGTGAATTCATCCACGATGATAACTTCGCCATCCTTAACTACGTAATCAACATCTCTCTTGAAAAGATTATGGGCTTTAATTGCCTGATTAATATGATGTATCCATTCCGATTGAATGTCGTCATAAAGATTTTGTATTCCCAGCATTTTTTCGCATTTTGCAACACCCTGTGAAGTCATGCTTGCAGAATGGTTTCTTTCGTCAACAATATAATCAAAACCGACTGTCAAATCAAGCCCTTTGTGTTTGGCATCTATTTCTTCTGCCTCAGTAATAAATTTTCCTTTAAGATTAGGTATTAATTTATTTATTATGTAGTACTTATCCGTAGATTCTTCAGCCGGTCCGGATATAATTAACGGAGTCCTTGCTTCATCTATTAAGATTGAATCTACTTCATCAACAATAGCATAATTTAATTTTCTAAGCACCCTTTCTTCTTTAGAGCGTTTCATATTGTCGCGTAAATAATCAAATCCGATTTCAGAATTTGTGACATATGTAACATCGCATGCATACATCAATTTCCGGTCATCATCTGACATATCATGCTGAAGGTAACCTACAGTTAATCCTAAAAATTCAAATACAGGTCCCATCCATGAACGGTCTCTTTTGGCTAGATAATCATTGACAGTTATGATGTGAACGCCTTTACCGGATAGGGAATTCAAATATGCCGATAATGTAGCAACCAAGGTTTTACCTTCACCGGTTTTCATTTCAGAGATTTTTCCCTGATGTAAGATTATCCCGCCCAAAAGTTGAGCGTCAAAATGTCTCAGTCCTATAGTTCGTTTTGAGGATTCTCTTACTACGGCAAATGCTTCAGGTAAAATATCTTCCAATGTTTCACCTTTTGAAATGCGGTTTTTGAATTCTTCCGTTTTCAGTTTCAGCGCATCGTCGGATAATTTTTTTATGGTTTCTTCAAAAGAGTTTATTTTTTCTATAAAAGGAAAGATTTTTTTGATATCCCTTTCCGATTTAGTGCCGAACAATTTTTTAAAAATATAATTTATCATAATTTATACTACAATATGCAAGATAACTGCAACCAAATTACTGGCGGACAAACAGGGCAAAATTGAAAAATAAAGCATTAATCTGAAATCCTGTTTACTGTATTCTGATAACTGCATTATCTATATTTTATCAAATAAATATGTATTTGTAAACCCCATACATAGAATACATTGAAAAAAGATAATAAAAAAACCCAATATTGACCTAAATCAAATCGGGTTTTCTTATCGTTTATATAAGTCTAATATATATGTTTAATATATATGTTTATTATACTTTTTTTACGTTGGCTGCTTTAGGACCCTTGTCAGATTCGACAACATCAAACTCAACTGCATCACCTTCTGCAAGAGACTTAAATCCTTCGCCACCGATTGACGAAAAGTGAACAAACACATCACCAGAACCATCTTCTTTTGACAAAAAACCGTAACCCTTGGAGTCATTAAACCACTTTACTTTACCTCGCATCTACGATACTCCTCCTAACTTAACATTCCGTGTAGCCTAAGACCACACAATAATAACTATACTAAATTATATAAAACTTGTCAAGTAAAAAATAATAAATTGAAAATTAAAATTCCCAAGGTAAGGAAAAATACAAACATAATGATTTTGATATAATATATTTTACTTCTGAAAACATTCTCAATATTTTCCATACTTGCACCAAAATAAAATATTGAAAAAATAATTATAAGCGGAATAATAAACAGCAAACAATAAAGTAATAAATATAAAGTTCCGGAAGTGCGATATTCAGGAAGACCTACCATATATATAATAGTTGGCAAATAGATTTGTCCCGTACAAAACAGTTCCAACACAGTAATTACTGCTCCAATAAAAAAAGCAATAAATATTAGATATTTAAAGGCAGTATATTTTGTTATTAAATCATATATTTTCCATCTTATTACATTAGGAAGTTTAAGTTTTAGAGTATTATCCCCTATTCCGGTTCCTTTTTTTATCAGTATAGCTTCATAAAGATGGCGGAAAGCAAAAAATAATGTTAAAATTCCTATGAAAAAATACATTATTTTAGAGATAATTACAATCTGATTAATTCTTTGAATAAATTTGAAAAGCCCAATGCCTATTAAAAAATACGTGATAAATACACCTGTTATGAAACTTATACCGACAAAAAGTATTTCTTTTCTTTGCTTTTTTAAAATCATGTTTAGATATGTAATAAAGAATATTATTGTTGCAAATGCGCATGGATTTACACTGTCTATTAAACCTGCAGAGATGACAGGAAGTATTTTAAGGTTTTTAATCATTATTTTCTTGTTCATATCATTAAACGGCATTTCAACTCTTTTCACGTTTCCGGTTTTAATATATTTTTCCAATAGCTTAGGTAATGATTCCAAAATATCTTTTTTCCCACCCACAACATCATTCCCTATAAAAAGAACCGGTACTTTGGTTAATGTTTTACCGAATTGTTTTTCAAGGGTTACAAGTGCGGCATAATTTCTTGATTCATCAATTGAGTATTCAGCAACATCCATTCTTATTCCGTATTTTTTTTCATAGAAAGGTATAATATTTTTTTTAAGTTCTTTACAAAACAAACAACCGGCAGAATCAAAAATAGTAATAGGTATTACCGGCTGTTTATCTGCAAAAATATATCCTTTAATTTTTATTGATATGTATGGATTTTTGGGGTCGTTGGATTGAATGAAAAGATCTTTAGAAAAATCTTTTAAATAATCTTTTGTATCAATTGTTATTTTAATGGTTTTTCTGTTTTTTGGTGAAATATCAAATCTTTCCGGGAAGGCATTTATGCAATCGCAAGAAGGTCTTAAACCGACTTTCAGAACTTTTGTAGATAAGTTATGCAATTCCAATACATAATTTAAAGTTTTGCCTTGCGAAACCTGACCGAAGTTAATTTCTTTTTTATTTATTTTTATTGACTGACAAATCAATAATGAGGCGGACAAAAATAAAAGGCAGGTGAAAAAAAGTTTTTTCATTTTTTCTTTATGGCATTCTTATAATCATTAATCATGTTTCTAATTTGTGGATGGTCTGCTATGTCTTTTGTAAGAGGCGTGATCTCATGTTCATAAGACGTTATTTTCTTTTTATCATCAAATCTAAGAACAAGTTTTCCGACATTCTGGCAATTTTCGCCGGCTTGCACTATAAGTGTATTGCCTATTTTATAAGGTTTTTGCAGTAATGTTTGCGAATGACCGCCGATAATAATGTCTATGTTTTTAAATTTTTCTGCAATCTCTTTATCAATATCAAAACCCGAATGAGAAATTAAAATTAATAAATCATAATCAATTTTTTCAGTCTGTGATAAAATGTCGTCGGTGGATAAAATATTTAGTTTTTTAGTAATTTTTTCAGGGAAAAGCGTAAAAACATCGGGATGTGTGATAGACAATAGTTTTATTCTTAAACCTTCTCTTTCAATGATTTTATCATGCGGTGTTAAAAATATGCAATTCTTGCCTTCACAGTAATTTACATTTGAAGAAAGAAAAGCAAGTTTGTATTTATTAATATAACTTACAAATTTTTCATAGCTGAGTTCCTGGTCGCCGATACAGATGGCATCATAATTCATAATTTCATATATTTTAAAAATAAGGTCAGCTATTGCATCCGATGCATATAACGGTAAAAAATCACCCGAATCCAATGCGAGATTATTGGCATATTTTTCTCGTTGTTGTTTCAGATAAGTTGCACGTCTTACTAACCCGCCGTAAGGGTGTGTCGGACAGTCGCAGGATTCAAGATAGCCGTTAGATGAATTACTGAAGAATATCGCAAGTTCTTTAGGTTTGTTTAAGTTTTCTTTTTCTATTGCGGTAATTTGCTCTGCCAAAATTTTCTCGATATTTTCATCATATCCGTCTTTAATATATTTTATTATTCCATCCGCCGATATTAAAAACAGTTTTGGGATGTTTGCACGGCCTGCTTTTAAAACTTCGAAATTTTCACCGGTAATTTTTGCCTCAGGATCTAATAAAACCGGAAATGTTATATTATTTTTGGTTAAAAATTCTTTAATTTTTTCTTTATTTAAACCATCAATGTTAATCAAATAAACCTTTACATTCGATTTTGATTGGATGTTTTGTAAATGCGGTATCTCTTTAAGACAAGGCTGGCACCATGTCGCGAAATAAGCAAGGATAATAGGTTTATTATCTGCAAGTATAGCAGTAACGGATATTCTGTTTCCGTTAATATCGGAAAGTATAAAGCCAGGCGATTTATTGCCGATATTCAGTTTTGCAGATACAAAAGAATTTGTGAATAGAAAACATATCAATATTATTATTTTTTTCATAAACACTCCGGCTTCATCCAGTTAGAGAATGTTGTAAACATATTTTATATGAGATTTATCAATATTATTCTATATCCACTTATTGGGCAAATTTCCGTGCCAATACTTTACAGGCTGTTTTAAGTTCTTTTGCAGACATCGCTTCCTGGTCAAATGATGCAATAATCTTGCTTGTTTCTACTTCCACTAAGTTTGCCGTTATATAATATGTATCCATAAGCTTGGAAAGGTTACCGACAATCATCTGTTTAACGTTCAATAGTTTACCTATTTGAACTGCACATTCCGAAGTAGTGCAACCAGATTGCTGGAACGCCGCCTCAGCGAGTATCTTTTCCATATTCGCTTTTTCTATAACATTGTATACACCTGTATTAACCAGTTCAGTTCGTAAAAAATCAGCGACAATAGAAGCATCTGCTTGTGATACGTTTTTACCGGCAAAATCAGCAACCGCAATATTTATAATTTCGCCTGGTTGTCGTTGAGGCTTTGATATTACAGTAACTGTTCTTGCAGGTGTTCCTTCAAGAGTTCCAAATTTATATGATAATCCGACGCGATGTACGTTTATATCCGGCAATTCTTTGCCAGATTGATTAACTGAATAATCTAATTTTAAATTATTATAACTTATACCCACACCAGCTGTTATGCTTGGTGTACCATCTTCTACATTTTTTTGACCCAATCTCAATGCTAAATATTGATTTAAGGAATATTCTATACCCAATCCCCGGACTCCCGCATTTTTATCATCAGGTACATTTTCTACCGAGATAGCAGCTAAGAGATTCTTTTTTTCCAGAAAACGATATGCTAATCCAATCCTATAAAGTTGGGGTTGTTTTTCAGTGATATCAGAAAATTTTAAACTTCCACCTAAATTCGCTACAGTAAATCCCAACACAATTCTATTTTTAATAAAAATTGAACCTAAACTAACGTTACCGGCATTGGCTTTTCTGTCAGCTAAATTCATTGTTAATGAACCTAAGGACGCTCCTATGGATAACGAATCAAATAGTTTGTATGAAAGGTTCAGCGAAAAATTACTATTGGAAACCTCTAAATCACTACCGGTTCTTGTGCCATTTGCATCATATGCAGTAACCTTAGTTGATTCGGTTATTATTCGACCGCCAAATGCAAATTTCTTTAATGGATAAACAAAGGCAGCATAGCCGCTAGCAACTTCACCGGGAAATTGTGAGAGATTAAAACCTACTTCGGCGTTTTTTAAAAATGAGGATGCAGCAGGATTCCAAAACGGCGCTGAATAATTAAAACAGCTTGCAACAGCTGCATAACCTATTGCTGTTTCTCTCGCCCCCTGGCCGACTAAAAGAAATTGTGCGGTCGGGCTTTCTGCGTTAGTTGTATTAATAATTAATAATAATAAGAATATTGATAATATGAAACTTTTTTTCACAGGGTCCTCCTGATATAATGTCCATTATATCAAACATCCTATAAATAGAAGGATGTCTACTTTTCAATTATTATTTTAAATATTTTGTATGCTTTAGTAGATTCTTCTTTAGCATAAACTATATATACTCCAGAACCTATTTTTTCATTACTATCAGTTGTTCCATCCCATGGTAAAACATCCCCAGTTGTACCGGCGGTAAAATCCCTCACTACTTGTCCTGCAGTAGTTAAAATTTTTATCCGTGCATTAGGTGTAAAACGAGCAAATTTTATTGTTTCACCCCGAGACAGATGCGCAGGGACAGGATAACAATAAGCGGCAGAAATACCTACTTCATTATTCGTAGAAGTTCCGTTAGAATTAATGCTCACAGCCGTATTTGCCCAACCTATATTATTATTTTCATTTGATTCCGCTACTTGGTTATTGGAATCAATAAATGCACCTAAATAATAACTCCCGCTTTCTAAACTATTCGGTATGGAAAAAGTAGTGTCAATATTTTGATTTATCGTTCCGGTAAGTGTCAAACCATTAATTTCGCTAACTTTTGTTGCTAAATTGATATCAGAGATTTTTGATAGATAAAGACTAATTCTATATGTAATTACACTAATCGTGCCTAAATTTGCAATTTTCAGTGTCGGATTCATCGTACTACCCGCTGTAAAAGAGGAACCATTGTATGAGATAATTGAAATCGTTAAATCAGATGTTGATGAATTTAAGTATACAGTCGGACCATTTTGTGTAAGGGAAGGTGTGCCTGTTGAAAAAGCACCACTTGTATCTCTTGCTTCAAAATAGTAGGTATAATCAACACTTTCAGCAAGAATTAATGAATAATTATAAATTTTGCCATCTGAATAAACTATGTCTCCGTTATCTGTTGCAGTCATTATAAATGGACTACCTGCGACCGCAATGCCGCTTTTTAAAATATATAATTTAGGATAACCACTGGATGGCTGTTCATTATCCGCATCAGAGTATTTAATATGATAAGAAAAGGTGGTTGTAGTATTTCCGGTATCAGGATTTATACCGTCTGTAGTATAGCCTGTTTCTCCCGTCCAACTTAACGAAGGTGCTGCTGAAAAAAGTTGTTCAAGATTAAACAAAAAAGAAATAGCGAAGAAAGCAGAATATAAAATTAAAGATTTAAACTTTTTCATAATAGCTCCTAAAAAGCAAATTAGCTTAAGTAATTTTAGTAAAAATATGTAATATTGTCAATGACTTTTAAAATTGTAAATGGTGTATAATAAAATTAGCATTTTTAAGATAGATATTTTTAAAAGATATTATTTTCATTTTTTAATAATTTTATTTTTTTATTTAGTCCACCCGAATATCCGCCAATCTGTCCGTTTTTTCTTATTACTCTATGGCATGGGACATCCGGTGCAAACGGATTTTTCCCCAAGGCGTTACCTACTGCTCTTGCCGAATCAGGACTTTTTATCCGTTTTGCGAGTTCCGAGTAGGATACTGTTTTCCCTCTTGGTATTTTCAAGCATTCAATCCATACTTTCTTGCAAAACTCCGAATATTTAGACTGTTTTATTTTTTTAATTAATATTCCTTTTTCCTTCATTATAATTTTAACTTTTTACTTAATCATTTTTCAACTCTTTTATATCTTTTATCTTTTGGATAATCCGAAATATTTATACAACCTTTTTCATCCACAAAATACCAAAGTTGCTTGTCTTTTTTGTGTTTAATGTAATTTTTCAAAACTTTTTCCACATATTTCTGGGTTTCTTTATAAGGTGGTATCTGATTGCCGTATTTTTTTACATTATAAGGTCCTGCATTATATCCGGCAAGAGCGAGAATAGGATCACCAAATCTTGATAACATCAGGTTAAGATATTGTGTTCCACCTTTAATGTTATCTTCAATATCTTTAGGATTAATTTTCATTTGTTTTGCAGTATTAGGCATGATTTGCATTAATCCGATAGCACCTTTATGAGAAATATCGCTATGGTCAAAATTAGATTCTGTTTCTATAACAGCTTTTACAAATGCAGGATCAAGTCCGTATTTGTCGGCATATGTGTATATTATAGGATCATATTTGTATTTTAAATTCTTTTTTTCTTCTACTTTTTGGGCTTTTTGAGTATTTTTCATTTTTTGCAAAAAATTGCCTTCCTTTTCGGTTTGGTTTTTTGTATATACGATTTTATTGATTTCTTGATTTGAAAATTCTAATCCGCAATTTTTAGTTTCAATTAAAAAATTCCCGTTTTCTTGTTTGGTTATTTCACCTGATATTTTCCCGCCATTTTTCAGGTATATCGTACCTTCTTTTGAATATAACTGGATAATAGAACTTGTTATTAGAAAGAATATAAAAAAAGCTTTTCTTAATTGTTTATGATATGATATTGCAAATCTGTGTGCTTCATCCCGTATGTGTTTTAAAAGATTAAGTGCAAGGGAATTTTTGGATAAAGTTACGGGATTTGGATTGTTTTGGATAAAAATCTCCTCGTTTTGTTTTGCGAGTGCGATAACTTTTGGCATTTTTTTTAATTTTGGAATTCTTTTAAGCGACGAAACCGCTGCTGAAAGATGCCCCTTACCGCCGTCAATTAATATTAAATCCGGTATTTGAGTATTTTCTGTAAGCGAGCCGGAATATCTGCGGTTAATTACTTCGGAAATCATTTCATAATCATTAATTTGCTTGACGGTTCTAATTTTGAATTTTCTATATTCACTCTTGTCCGGAAAACCGTTGTTAAAGACAACCATGGAACCAACCGGATATTTGCCTGAAATATTTGAAATATCAAAGCCTTCAATGCGGTATATTTTGTGTTTCAGCATTTGAGATAAATCTGCAAGATATGAAGCTCTGTCTATATTGAGCAAGATATTATCAATCGTTGTTTCTTTAAAATTTGTTTTTGTGAGGGTGTTTTTTACTGCAAAAATAGTATTTCTTAATTTTGATGCTTTTTCAAATTCAAGATTTTTTTTTGCAGTATTCATCTCGTTTTTAAGAGTTCTAAATAGTTTTTTATTTTTGCCTGATAAAAACATTTTAACTTTGTTTATCAGATTGGAATATTCTTTTTCACCTATTTTTCCTATACAAGGGGCAGGACATTTATTAATAAAGTAATACAGGCATTCCTTTTTTCTTTTGCTCAAATCGTATTTACAGGGACGTAAACCGAAGATTTTTATCGCGAATTTCAATGTATGTTGCATATCCGCGGAATCCGGATATGGTCCGAAATATTTTGCGCCATCGGATTTTTTAACTCTTACAACATCAATTGAGGGATATTTTCCTTTTTTAATTTTAATATGGGGATACCGTTTATCATCTTTCCAAATAATGTTATATTTCGGCTGGAAACGCTTTATCAAAGATTCTTCCAGGATAGATGCTTCTTTCTCATTATTAGTTAAAACATATTCTATGTTTCTGACTGTTTTTGCAAGAAATGTGTTTTTAAAATCTTTTATATTATCAAGAAAATATGAGTTAACCCGTGCTCTTAAAGACGTTGCTTTGCCTATATAAATAATTTTACAGGATGAATCCCGCATAATATAAACACCGGGTCGGGTAGGCAAGTTTTTAAGTTTTTGATTGAGAAAATCATTCATCTACAGTTGGTTCTTCACGTTTTATGACCGACATCACTGATTTCATTTCACTGATTTTTAATAATCTTGTCATAAACAGATATATAATGAAACATATAATTATTGTTCCAAAAACATTTATAAAAAGATTCTTGAATACATAATTAGATAATATATAGCATCCAAGACCCATAATGAATGTTGCGGAGATTATTTTTAATAGCGTAATTAATATTTTTCTTCCTCCGAAACCACCGATTTTTCTTCTTAGTGTTATTAATAGAAGAATAGTATTTAGCCATGATGATATAGAACTTGAAAGTGCAAGTCCGCCAACTCCCAAAGGACCCATTAAAATGGCGTTTAATACAATATTTACAATCATACAGAGTGACGCTATTTTTACAGGTGTTTTTGTTTCTTTTAAAGAATAAAATCCACCTGCAAATATTTTCACATATCCGAATGCCGGTAAACCAAGAGCATAAAAAAACAATGCAGAATTAGTCAGGGAAGTTGCAATAGAATCGAATTTGCCATGTTCAAATAAAAGTTTTATCATTGGTTTGCCAAGAATAATTAAACCCATAAGCGAAGGAAAAATAGCAAGTGATGATATCTTAATTGAAAATGCCAGCATATTCTTCATATCATCAACATTTTTTTTTGAAACACTTGCAGACATCAAGGGCAACGAAACCGAAGCGACTGCAATCCCAAAAAGTGCCAGAGGTAATTGCATAACACGATTAGAATAATAAAGCGCTGTTATGCTGCCTTCTTTTAAAAAAGATGCAAATATAGTATCTACAAATGCATTAACCTGGTCGATAGATATTCCCCACATAGCAGGAATCATTAGTAAAAATATTTGTTTAAGCCCGGGGTGATTAAAATTTAAAACAGGTTTAAATGAAAACCCTTTTTTTACTACAGATGGTATCATAACCAGAAGTTGAAGAATTCCACCAACTATTACGGCTATAGCCAAACCTATTATTTGTTTTTCTCTTAGTATCAAATGCGATACACCAATAATAAAAGCTATTTCTGCAATTGAAAGTAGAGAAGGTGAGATAGCAGGAATAAAAAATGATTTTAATGAATTAAGCGTAGCAAGGAGAAAAGCAGCAAGACAAGCCAAAAGCAAAGACGGAAACATTAAACGTGTTAATGTAATCGTTAATTGAAGTTTTTCCGGATTTTTTTCAAATCCGTATGCGATTAATTTTGTTAACTGCGGAGCAAATATAATTCCAATAATTGTAACAAAAATAAGTGTAATTACTAAAACAGTAAGTATGATATTAAAAAGCCTATTTGTATCTTCTTTATCTTTTGTGGATAAGTATTCTGTAAAAACAGGAACATATGATGCTGATAGCGATCCTTCTCCCAATAGTCTTCTAAAAAGGTTTGGAATTCTCAATGCAGCATAAAATGCATCTGCAGACATTCCGGCACCAAAAAGCCAGCCAACCAGCATATCTCTCAGATAGCCAAGTATACGTGAAAACATGGTTCCTGCAGACACGTAACCGATATATTTTGCAATTTTTGATTCTTTTTTTAAATTTTTGCTTGACATTTATTTTATATTTTGTTAAAATCTATAAATTATGAAATTAAAAACAGGCAGACACACATCAGTTTTAAAAGAGGCACGGAAAAACGTAAAGAGACGTTTGGTGAACAAAGTTGTAAAATCAAGAATAAAAACGGCTATTAAAAAATTTGAATTAGCTTTATCAGAAAAAAACACTGCAAAAGCAAAGGAAATTTTGAATATTGTGTCCGGCGTTCTTGATAAAGCAGCTAAAAGAAACATTATTCATAAGAAAAACGCTTCAAGAAAGGTTTCCCGTCTGGCTTGCCGGCTTGCAAAGCTCAAAAAGTAATTTTTCAATTTGTATTTTGCTGTTCTTCCCGGATTTTATTCCTAATTCCGTATTTAGTATTTTTTCTAAGGAATCCAGAATATTTTCTTTTTTAATTAATTTAACATCTTTTAAAAAATCTTTTTGGTAAAAGTTAATTCCTGCTTGAGTAATAGCTTCCGATTCAGCGATTCCTTTATCCCTAACTTCATAAAACTTCAGATATTTTTTATATCTATCCGATATTGTAGATAATATTGCAAATTCATTCTCTCCGTTACTAAATAAGTTGATTAATATTTTAATTGCCTGATGCAATTCTTTTCTTGCAAGAACAGGTAATAACTCAAATATGGTGTTTTCCTTGAAATATCCGCAGCAACTTTCTACATCTTCTAATGTGATTTCAGATTTTACATCGGTATAAAGAATAAGCTTGTCAATTTCGCGTCTTATATCAGCAAGGTTCCTGCCGGTAATGTTAAATAACATTTCTGCAGCAGAATAAGAGATATTTTTTTTTAAAAGCTTAATTTCTTCTACTATCCAGTGACGTATCTCATGTTCAAATAAATGATAGAAATTTACCGTAGGATACATATTTTCAATTTTTTTAAAAAGTACTCTTTTAGGCAATTTTTCAGTACCGATTAAAATAAGGCAGGATGTTGTTGAAGGATTATCAATATATGTTTCAAGTAGATTATCTTGTGATTCAGGCAATTTATTGATGTTCTTAACAATCACTAATTTCTTGTCAGATACAAAAGGATAAGAATTTGCGGATTGCAGTACTGTTTCTATAGATATTTCAGAATTGTTCTTGTCGCCAAAATAAAAAATGCTGTAATTAAGATCTTTTATAGAGGGTTCAATAATGATGCTTTCAATAAAAGATACTGTTTCATTTTTTAAATAATCTTCGGCTCCATAAAAAAGATATACAGGAGATAAAAAAGATTTTTTTAAAGATTTTAGTTTTGATTTAAATTCCTGATATTTAATAAGACTCATAATAATTCAGGGGATAGCGTATAGGGATAATATGCTAATCTTTACCAATAGATTATTCCGTTTTTGGCGGGACTTTCTTTTCACTAATACCGGTAACCGAACCAAAGCCCTCAATAGTTCTCTTTAAAATATTCCTTGATAGTTTCTCCCAAATTATTTCCCTGGCTGCTTCTTCGGTTGTTCCGCCGGGTAAGTTAACAACAAAAAACCTATAATTGCCTTCCAGATTTTTTTCTTGCCATAACACCACTTTTCTTGCTTTATCTATCAAAGAAACAGTAACCAGTATCCATAATTTATATTCTTTTACAACATGATTTTCGTCATATGTCAAAGGTTCTAAAACATATCTTGTTATTTCACCGAATAAAACACCGTCTGATTCATCAGGATTTACCACGGCAAGTCGTCCGTCACGGATAAACTCATTGGTTACCGCAGTCGTAAGTTTGTCTTCAATACCGTAATACACTGTAGAATTTTTAAAGGTTTCTATTGAGACCTTTTTAATATTGGCAGGCAGTGCCTGTGCCGTTGGCTTATAAGGAGACGCACAACCAATAAACAAAGGTAAAAGGTAAAAGATAGAAAGCAAAATTGATAGAAAACATTTTGATTTCAATTTCCGACAAATAATAACCATGTTATCCTCCCACTACAATATTTAATATTTTCTGAGGCACATATATCGTTTTTATTATTTTTTTGTCCAGGATATATTTTTTTATTTTTTCATTGGATTTTGCGAATCCAATTATTTCTTGTTCTGACAACCCGATATTCACGTCTATTTGTCCGCGTAATTTACCGTTAACCTGGACGGCTATTGTAATTTCATTTTGCTTAAGTTTTTCTTCGCACCAAGTTGGCCATTTTTCCGATATAATTGAATTACTATGGTCTAATAATTGCCATATCTCTTCACAAATATGCGGGGCGAACGGACTTAAAAGAATGACTAACGTTTCTATACATATTTTAAAACTTTCATGACTGAGTGACGATTGTTTTGAGATTAGTTCATTATAAAACTCCATTATTGATGCAATCGCTGTATTGAAATGGAATTCCTTTTGAATATCTATTGTCACTTTTTTTATGGTAAAGTTCCGTAGTCTTTCTATATCTTTATTAATTTCCTCATCAATTTTACATTCTGCATTTTGAATTTTGCATTGTTTTATGTTTTGTGCCATGTTCCAAACCTTGTTGATAAATCTAAAACATCCATGCACACCTTCGTCCGACCATTCTAAATCTCTTTCTGGCGGGGATGCGAATAAAATAAATAAACGGGCAGTATCAGCCCCGTACAGGTCTATCATTTCATCTACTGAAACGACATTTCCTTTGGATTTTGACATTTTAAAACCATCCTTTACGACCATACCCTGACATAAAAGATTATTAAAAGGTTCATTGTAATCCAAAAGTTTTAAGTCGCGAAGTGCCTTGGTGTAAAATCTGGAATATAATAGATGCAAAACGGCATGTTCAATTCCACCGATATATTGGTCAACCGGCATCCAATAAGACACTTTTTCTTTACTGAAAGGAAACTTGTCTTGTTTAGGATCGCAATATCTTTCAAAATACCATGATGAATCTACGAATGTATCCATGGTGTCCGTTTCGCGGCGAGATTCACTGTTGCATTTCGGACACTTGCAATTTATGAAACTTGCTGATTTTGAAAGTGGATTGCCTTCACCGGTGAATTCCACATCGTTTGGCAGCAAAACGGGTAACTCATTTTCCGGAACCGGTACCGTTCCGCACTTTTTGCAATAAATTATTGGAATTGGAGTTCCCCAGTATCTCTGACGGGAAATGAGCCAATCCCGTAATTTATAATGCACAACCCTTTTACCTATTTTCTTTTCTTCAACATAATCGGATATTTTTATTATTGCTTCTTTTGAATTAATACCGTTAAATTGCTGGGAATTGAGCATTATACCTTCTTCGACGTAGGCAGAAGAAAGTGGTCTGCCATCTGACGGAGTGTCCGCCCTTTGGGATAGGTCTCTCCCCGTGTTCATCGGGGTTGAGGATTGTGCGATAGATTGCGGCTGGATGACTTCTTTTATTGGTATATTATATTTTTTTGCAAATTCAAAATCACGTTGGTCATGTGCTGGTACACACATTATTGCACCTGTCCCGTATTCCATTAAAACAAAATTACCTACATATATAGGAATTTCATCCCCTGTTAATGGATTTATTGCATACTTACCCGTAAATATTCCTTCTTTCTCCTTTTCTTCAAGACGGGTAATTCTTTTTTGTATAACAATTTTATTTATGAAATCTTTTACTTCTTTTTCTTTTTCGGTACCGTTAACCAGTTCTAAAACAAGCGGATGTTCGGCGGCAAAAGTCATAAAAGTTACGCCATAAAGTGTATCGGGTCGGGTGGTGAAAATCTCTATTTTTTTACCAGAATCTTTTATCGGGAAATTAACTGAAAGACCTTCGGATTTTCCTATCCAGTTTCGTTGCATTATTCTTACTCTTTCAGGCCAGCCGGTAAGTTTTTCTATGTCATTTAATAATTCTTCTGCATATTCGGTAATTTTATAGAACCATTGTTCTAGTTCTTTTACTTCAACTGTGGTCTGACATCTCCAGCATTTACCATCTATAACCTGCTCGTTTGCTAGAACTGTCTGGTCTTTTGGACAGAAATTAGTAGGAGCTTTTTTTTTGTATGCAAGACCTTTATCGAAAAATTTGGTGAAAATCCATTGATTCCACTTATAATAATCGGGTTTTGCAGTAACCACCATTCTGTCCCAGTCATATGAAAGTCCAAGTTTCTTTTGCTGTTCCATCATTGTGTTAATGCATTCATCCGTCCATTTTTCTGGATTAATTTTATTTTTTATTGCGGCATTTTCGGCAGGAAGTCCAAAGGCGTCATAACCCATAGGATATAAAAGATTATAACCGTTCATTCTGAAGAATCTGGACAGAGTATCACCTATTACATAATTTCTGGCATGTCCCATATGCAGTTTTCCGGAAGGATACGGAAACATTTCAAGAAGATAAAACTTTTTTTTATCGGATTTTTCTTCAGTTTTAAAAAGCTTTTTGTATTCCCAGTACTTCTGCCATTTTTTCTCAACAGTTTTAAAATCGTAAGACATAAACAGATTATATATAATTAAGCCTGTTTTTTCAATAGGTTAGGCAAGGAATAGATATTTGGGTTGTTAAAATTATTTTTTAAACGAATATTTTATTGAACTTGAGGGAATGAAGAACAGAGTAGGCCTGTTATTTAATTCATAATCCAAGTCATAAATTGATTTTTCCAATAAATATATACTTAGTAATGTTTCAAATTCTTCTTTTGCTTGTGGGATAAAAGGCATATCCTTGACTGTATCAAGGTATGATTTTAAAAAAATAGAGCCTGTATATGTATACCATATTATAGCCCACGGTTCTATTCCCTTTAAGTCATCAACTTTATAAGGAAGGTTTTTAGTAAGCGAAATATAAGATGCATATTGGAAGGAAGTAATCATTGTAGATAAATCTCTTATCGGAGATCTTTTCAGCCTTCTTTCACTAAGCGATTTTTTAGAATCTCCTTCAAAGTCGATAATGAAGAAATCATTTCCCGTATAAAGTATATTCGCAAGATTATAATTTCCATGTATTCTTATTTTCATTGATGATATTTTTTTATTTAATAGTAATTTAAATTTTAAGATTATATCCTTTTTAAAATTTAAAACCTCATTTATTTCATTTTGTGTGCTTTCTTGTTGAAATGGTTGTTTTCTTATTAAAGTATCAAAGACTTTTTTAGTCAATCCTTGCATGGACTGGTATAGGGAACGTTGGTAAAGCAAAGAAAATGGTTCAGGTGAAAAATTTAAATCATTTTTAGAAGAATAAAGTGCCATATGTAATTCTGCAGTTCTTTTTCCCAATAATTTAATTCTTTCAAGATAATCCCCACCTATTAATTCTTGTACTATAAGTGGAATTTCTTGTTCCGCAGTAGTTAAAAAAGATGATGATAATTCCGGTATTTTCACTATTTCAGTCTTTTTTGCAAGCAATCTTTCATAGTATCTTCCCAGTGAATCAATGGTATATTTCCATGCATCGCCCTGGTTGGGTATGTATTTCTGAAGAATTGCGATAGTCGTTATTTTAGAATCAGACTTTAAATATTTAAATGATCCAGCAAAAGAAGGTGTATTAGAAAAATTTGTTTTTTCTGAAAGATATCTGCAGAGTTCAACTTCTGGATTAGGACCTTCGTCTAATTTTCTGTAAAATTTTAAATATAAATCATTTCCCAACAGATATGAAGTATTGTTTTTTTCCAATCTGGTTAATTGAGTTTTTTCAGTAAACATTGTTTTTTTCTCTTTAAATATTTTTTTAAGATATTTGCCGTGTAGTGAAATAGTTCTTCCATAAATACCTTCAAAAATTGATTTTCTTAAAATAGCCGAAACGATGATTTTAGGTAATTCTT
>Ga0156821_1096_pt1 | contig 21444 bp, 16 predicted proteins | sample RifOxyD2_FD_112121 | JGI IMG/M metagenome (GOLD analysis project Ga0156821, IMG submission 112121) | Elusimicrobia bacterium RIFOXYD2_FULL_34_30 | reverse complement strand
TAAAAACTTATTTTTGACTTTAAACTTTTTAATTAAATCTATTATAACTTTTAATTGTTTTTATCGTGGGGGTTTATATGGAAAAAACTAAACTTTACGCAGTTTCAATGGTTACTGTTTTTTTATTTTGCCTGTTTAATGTAATTTATGCTGGAAATTTTTCCGGTGAATTAGGTGAAGTAAAGGGAAAGGTTGAAATACTAAAAGATGGAGAAAAGGATTGGATACCCGCTGTTGAAGAAATGCCGCTTCAGTTAAAAGACAGAGTAAAAACGTATGCGGAATCAACATGTAATCTTGAATTGGATGATGGTTCAATAATTAATGTAGGTGATAATACCGATATTTTGGTTGAGAATCTTGAAATCAGCAGTGATAAGCATGAATCAAAATTTTCACTATTTTTTGGAAAGATGATTGCCAATATTTCTAAAATGAGGCAAACTAAAATGAATATCCATACTCCAACTTCGGTTCTTGCAGTTAGAGGAACCGAGTTTGCAGTTGAAGCATCATCGGAAGAGGCAAAAATTGGTGTTTTTGATGGTGAGGTTGCCGTTAAAAGTGCTATTGAATCAGATACTGAAGAAGAAGTAAAAGTAAAACCTAATGAAGAAACAACTGTTTTAAAAGATGAAAAACCGCAGCCGCCGCGGAAACTTGAAGCGGTAATGTTGAAATATAAAGAAAGAAATGATAATTTAAGGAAACGCGCCCAGATGTTGAGAGAACGGTTAAAGAGAGTGCCACCTGGTAAACGTGCTGTTTTAAGAAAAAAAGCATTAGATAGATTCCAAAAATTAAAAAATAAACGGGCGGAAACTTTAAAAAAAGAAAAAAGACAGCAACGAATGAAAGAGGAAAGGTAAGATTTATTTCGTCTGTGCGGAATACCGTGGATGGCAGCCTGCTGAGATTAAGTAATTAATAAAAATGAAAAAATATTTTTTTACCGGATTGGTTATTATTCTTCCGTTTTTCCTGACGATTTATATTATTTGGATTGTTTTTAAAATTGTGGGTACATTTTTCACTCCTGCAATTACGAAAATATTTGAATCAAATGTAGCTATAAAAATACCTTCATTTGCCATTGTTCTTATAAGTGCCGTGGCTACGCTTTTCTTAATATGGTTGATTGGTATTTTAGCATCAAATTTTATTGGCAAGCAATTAATCCAGTGGGCAGAAAATCTGCTATTGAAAATTCCGATGGCGAGAGGGATTTATGATGCAATAAATAAGTTTATCAAAGTTTTTTTTATGGGTACCACAAACTTCAAAAGAGTTGTTCTTGTGGAGTGGCCCAGAAGAGGAATTTATTCAATTGCTTTTATAACTTCTGAGTCGGTAGGAGAAGTTCAAGTAAAAACTAAAGAAGAAGTAGTAAATATTTTTTTACCAAGTACTCCTAACCCGACCACAGGTTTTTTTGTACTCATTCCTAAACAAGATATAATTCCACTTGAGATGTCCGTAGACGATGCTATTAAACTTATAATCTCAGGTGGTATAGTTACACCTCCGTATAAAACCAAAAATGGATGATAAATACCTACTCTTATTAGACGCCAATAAAATCCTCGTATCTACTCTTGATATAAAAAAATTGCTTACTATTATAATGGAATATGCAGGCAAAGTTGTTAACGCAGAGGCGGTTTCTTTGCTTTTAATTGATGAAACAACCGGTGAGCTTTATTTTGACGTTACTATAGGTGAGAAATCGGACGATTTAAAGACAATACGACTTAAAAAAGGTGAAGGGATTGCCGGCTGGTGCGCGTCGTATAACAGGTCTTTAATTGTTGAAGATGTGGCTAAGGATTCACGATGGACTGCTCGTTCGGACAGCAGTTCAGGATTTAAAACAAAATCTATTATTTGTACACCGATGCGATATAAAAACAAGATTGTAGGGGTAATAGAAGGTATAAATTCTTTAGGAAAAGAGTTTTTCACCGAAGATGATTTACCTTTTTTTGAAGCTTTTGCTAATCAGGCTGCTATTGCATTAGAAAATGCAATGCTTTTTGCAAGGTTAAATCAAGAAAAGGATAAGATTACGGCATCATTTAACGGTATGACAGAAGCGGTTTTTGTAACGGATAAAAGCGGAGTTATAACTCAATTGAATAAAGCAGCATGCAATTTGGTTAATTCCGATAGAGTTGTAGGCAATTCGCTTGAAAAAATATTAATAAACAACGGATTACAGTTGCATCCGAATTTTTTAAATTTTAAAGATAAAACCAAAGTTTTTGAAATCGCAGGAAGAAAGGAAAAACAGGAATATTTTAACTGTTTAGTTACTAAAATATTAGACGAAGAAGATATAATTAATAACTATATTTTTGTTATCAGGGATATAAGCGAAGAAAAAAAAGAAGAGCTTTTAAAAAGATCGTTCCTTTCCCTGATTTCACATAAGTTAAAGACCCCACTCGTTACCATTGTAGGATATATACCGATAATTCAAGGCGAGAAGTTAAGTCTAACCCAGAAAAAAGGATTGGAATCAATAAAAAAACAAAGTGATAAGTTGGTTGCTCTGGTTGAAGATTTACTGAAATTTACAATGGTTATGTCGGAAACGTTAGAACTTGGAAAATCAGAAGTCAAAGTCTCAAAAATAGTCTTAGAAACAGTTAAATTGTTAAGTGAAAAGCTTAACAATTCCAATGCAAGTATCGAAGTGTCTGATATGTCCGAACTCGGAAAAATATTTGCAGATGAATCAAAAATGAAAGATGCTTTGTGTTGTATTATAGAGAATGCGGTAAAATTCAATAAGAACGAAAAAAAGATAATAAAAATATCCGGTGAATTATCGGATGAAAATATTATTTTAAATATTGAAGACAACGGTGTTGGTATTCCACTTTCTGAAAAAGATAAAATTTTTGAAAAATTTTATCAAATAGAAGAATCGTTTACAGGTCAGGTGGAAGGTGTGGGGCTTGGTTTGCCTCTTGCAAAACGAATAATTGAAGCACATAATGGAAGTATTGATGTGTCTTCTCAAACCGGAAAATATTCCAAGTTTATAATAACAATACCAAAAGCATGAGGGTTATAGAGTTATAGGGTTAATAAAATCGTGGGATGGTGCTTTTGTGCGGTAGTGCGATGGGATAGGAATTATTAATTAATAAATTAACATATCGTCCGCCCCGTAGGGGCGAGACCTCGCCCAAAGGGCGGGCACAATCGTACAATCCTACTAACGCACGAGGTTTTATGAACTCTACAAACCACTAAAAACGTAATAAATGGATATTATTAGCCAAAAAGATATTGATTTGATATTGGGCAAGATGCTATCTTCCGGCGGTCAGTTTTCTGAAATATATTTTGAAGAAAGCGACAGTGCAGGTTTTAGTTTTATTGACAAGAAAGTAGAAACCTCATCATCAGGTACTGTAAGCGGTTGCGGATTACGGCTTATCAAAGGAGAACAAACATATTTTGCTTCACAATCAAATCCGTCGGTTGTATCACTAATTTCTCTTGCGGAAATATTTATGGGTCAACAGCAAACACAGAAGCAGGCTGAACCCCATACTACACACGGCGTTCACTGCGTTCACTGCGTTCAGGTTCAGGGCGAGCCGATAAAAATTGAACAATCATCTATTGCGGAAATAACGGAAGAATTATTACCGTATCTAAAAGTGATTGAAAATTTGGATAAAACCTTAAGGGCAAAATCGTCCCAGATAAAACAGCTTTCATTTCGCGTTTCCTCTGGTAGAAAAAGTTTTTTTGTAGCAAATTCTAATAAAACGACGGCATTAAACAAAAGGTCATCTGCAATTTTTACCGTTGCTATTGTCATGTCGGATGGTAAAATTACCCAGACGGCGCATGAAGTGATTGCGGAAGAATCGCTTAAAAAAATAAAGTATGAAAATATTGAAAAAGTATCGTTGGTTGCGTATCAGAGGGTATCTAATTTATTAAATAATGCGATATCTTCGCCTGCAGGCGAAATGCCGATAGTTATATCTTCTTCGGCGGGTGGTACTATGATACATGAGGCGATAGGTCATTCACTTGAAGCAGATGCTGTCCAAAAAGGGATATCACCTGTTTATCTGGGAAAGATAGGCAAAAAGGTTGCATCGGAAAAGATTACCGTTATGGATAATGCTACGCTGGAAGGTTTTCGCGGCTCGTATAAATATGATGATGAGGGTACACCGGGCCAGAAAACTATACTTGTTGAAAACGGAATTCTGAAAAATTATTTATATGATTTATTTACTTCTAAAAAGGATAATGTTAAATCAACTGGAAATGGCCGCAGGGAATCTTATCATCACAAGCCGATACCGAGAATGTCTAATACATATATAGCACCCGGCAGGGATAATCCCGAAGATATTGTAAAAAGCATAGAAAAAGGTATTTTTGTAACCAAAATGGGCGGCGGTCAGGTAAATACAGCTAACGGAGATTTTATTTTTGAAGTTGAAGAAGGGTATGAATTGAATAACGGTAAAATAGGTAGAATGCTAAGAAACGCATCTTTGATTGGAAACGGTCCTGAAATATTAAATTCTATAGACATGGTAGGTAATGATATTGGTTGGCAGCCGGGTACTTGCGGTAAAGACGGGCAGGGTGTTCCGGTATTAGACGGCCAGCCGACATTAAGAATCCCAAAAATAACTATTGGTGGAAAATAGGAAAAATAGAGAAAAATAGGGGACGTAGTTAGATAGTTAGATATTGACAAAATATAAAAGAAATGGTAGAATCAAAACATGCCAAGACAAGGACGTCTAAATATTGAAGGTGGAATATATCACGTAATACAACGAGGGATAGAGAGACGTGATATATTTAGGGATGATGCTGATAGAGAAGAGTTTATTAATAGATTAGGCAAGGGTTTAAAAGAAACGGGTCATCATTGTTATGGTTGGGCGCTAATACCCAACCATTTTCATTTACTGATAAGAACAGGAGTAAAACCATTAAGTGATTTGATGAGGAAAGTTTTAACCGGATATGCAATTTATTTTAATCGCAGACATAATCGAAAAGGGTATTTATATCAAAATCGATATAAGTCAATATTATGTCAGGAAGAATCGTATTTATTAGAGTTGGTCAGATATATCCATTTAAATCCGTTGCGAGCAAAATTAGTGAAAAATATAGAAGGTTTAAACAGATACAAATGGAGTGGTCATTCGGTTTTAATTGGTCTTAGAAAAGCTGATTGGCAATCAACCGGAGAAATACTTGAGCAGTTTGGTAGTAAAAAAAGTGAAGCGATAAAAAAGTACATAGAATTCGTTGAAGATGGCAAGGATATCGGTCAGAGGGAAGAATTAACAGGTGGTGGATTAAGGCGTAGTGCTGGTGGTTGGATAGGAGTATTAAGTTTAAAGAGAGCAAACGCGGGATGGCAAGGTGATGAGCGAATATTAGGTGATGGTGATTTTGTTAATAAGGTATTGAAAGATTCTGAAGAAAGTATGATAAAAAAGGAGAGATTGAAAAAAGAAGGATGGGATATCAATAAACTAGTAAGAAAAGTATGTGAAATGACCGGAATTAAAGAAGAAGAAATACACCGACGTAGTAAAGACAGCAAAATATCTCAGGCAAGGAGTCTTGTGATATATTGGGGAAATAAAGAATTAGGTATTACCGGGGTTGAGTTAGGCAAATATTTTGGGATAACCAAACCTTCGATTAGTGCGTCAATTAAGCGTGGTGAAATAATAGTAAGAAATAAAATGTATAATCTAACTATCTAACTACGTCCCCTATAACCGTAAGAAATAAAATGTATAATCTAACTATCTAACTACGTCCCCTATAACCTATTGATTTTTTGAGTTTTTTATATATAATTAGATTATTAAATAACATAAACAATCACTTAAGGTGTTGGTTTTTTCAATAACTTCAATATATGAAAAAAATTCTACTGGTTGAAGATGGGAAACATTTGAGCCAAATATATAAGGAAGAGCTTGAAGAGTTGGGTTATAGTGTTGATATAGAAGCAACCGGTAATGATGCATTAAAATATCTTGAAAATAATATGCCGGATTTGATTATTTTAGATATAAATCTGCCCGATATAAACGGAATAACAGTTTTACAAAGAGTAAGGCAGGCGGGCATAGATTTACCGATTATGATGTGCACTGCATATGAACAGTTTGAGAGCTATTACCAAAGATTTACAGATAAACATAAAGAATATTATTCCTACCTTTTAAAGCCTATTACACTTGAAAAACTTAAGAGTGAAGTGGAAAAAGCAATAGGCAAACCTTAACACTTTGAAAGGAATCTGTGTAATCTGACTCTTAATCTGTGTAATCAGGCATCAATTTTTTTTGATGCCTTTTTGATTGACTTTTCATCTTTTATTTGATAACATTTTATGAATATTAGCACACAGGATCCATCTTTTATAAGTCTGCTCACACTAAACAGCTCAGAGAATACAGTTTTAGCTGTACGCTATATCCTGTATTCTGTATTCTGTATCCTGTGTACTGCAGTTTTAGCTGTATCCTGTATCCTGTATCCTGTATACTGTATTTTTATATGAAAAGAACACACAATTGTGGTGAACTACGTAAATCTGATATATCTAAAAAAGTAATGCTTTGCGGATGGGTGCATACCCGACGTGATCATGGCGGAGTTATTTTTGTTGATTTGAGGGATAGATACGGTATAGTTCAGGTTGTTTTTAATAAGGAAGATATATTGGAACGTGCTAAGGAATTGAAAAGTGAATATGTAATTTCGGTTGAAGGAATTGTTGATAAAAGACCGGAAGGAACGGTTAATGCAAATATTTCTACAGGCGAGATAGAAGTCGTCGCTGAAAAATACGAAATACTAAATATTTCCAAAACGCCTCCGTTTGAAATAATCCAAGAAAACTTGCCTTCGGAAGAAGTTCGTCTTAAATATAGATATATTGATTTACGAAGTGATAGAATGAAGAATAATATTATCCTAAGACACAATATAATTCTAAGTGTCAGGAATATGCTAAGCAAAAATGATTTTCTTGAAATTGAGACGCCGCTTTTAACGAAGTCCACTCCCGAAGGCGCACGCGATTTTCTGGTTCCGTCACGGCTTGAAACAGGTCATTTTTTTGCTTTGCCACAGTCACCCCAACTTTTCAAGCAGATTTTGATGGTTTCAGGTTTTGATAGGTATTTCCAGATTGCAAAATGTTTTCGTGATGAAGACCTGCGTTCGGATAGGCAGCCGGAATTTACACAGATAGACATAGAAATGTCTTTTATAAACGAAGACGATATTATTGATGTTACCGAAAAATTGATTTACGAGATTTTTAAAACAGCCGGTATAGAAGTGAAAATTCCTTTTATCCGTATGCCGTACGATACCGCGATGCTGAAATACGGCAACGATAGGCCGGATACAAGGTTTGGATTAGAAATAGAAGATTTGACTGAAGTGCTTAAAAATACCGGTTTTAAGGTTTTTTCAGAGACGATAAAGAACGGAGGCGTAGTAAGGGGTATCAGCGTTCCTGCCGGGGATAAAATATCGCGTCAGACAATAGATAACTTAACGGAACTTGCAAAAAAAATTGGGGCAAAAGGTCTGGCGTGGATGAAGATGACGGATAATGGTTTTGAGTCAAATATAGTCAAGTTTTTTTCACCGGATGAATTAAAAAACATAAAAGAAAAATTAAATGTTTTAACCGGAGATATTGTATTTTTTGCGGCAGATAAAAAGCAGATTGTATGTAACGTTTTGGGTTCTTTACGACTTTATATAGCAGACCTTTTAAAAATTATTCCGCAAGATAAGTTCAATTTCTTATGGGTTGTGGATTTTCCTCTTTTTGAATATAGCACGGAGGATAAAAAATGGAATGCGGTTCATCATCCGTTTACTGCACCAAGCTCTATCGGGGATATTTCAAATGTATCAGATTCACCAAATGCGGATTTAGCATCTCTAAAATCGCGGGCATACGATATTATTTTAAACGGAACTGAACTTGGCGGCGGTTCTATTAGAATTCACGAAGAAAAGATTCAGGAAAAGGTTTTTGAGATTTTAAAAATAACAAAAGAAGATGCAAAAATAAAATTTGGTTTCTTGCTCGACGCACTACAATACGGTGCCCCGCCACACGGTGGTCTTGCCCTTGGTCTGGATAGGGTGTTGGCGATGATTACAAAATCTGAATCAATCCGCGATGTTATTGCTTTTCCAAAAACCCAATCAGGTAGCTGTCTTTTAAGTAATGCGCCCTCGCCTGTTTCAGAAAGACAGTTAAAAGAATTACATATTAAAATAGACCACATAAAGAAATGATAGAAAAAAACTATGAAAAAACTTTTTGAAAAGAAGTGGATATCGATTTTTTTGATAATTACTGCAACTTTTATTGTTTATTCAAATTCATTCAAAAATGAGTTTGTCTATGATGATAAGCAGATTATATCCGAAAACAATTTTATTAAAGATATAAAAAATTTGCCAAAAATATTCACAAAAGAATATTTTAAATATTCAAATGAACAATCATATAGACCAGTGGCAACTTTAACATATTTTATAAACTGGAAAATTTTCGGTAATAGACCATGGGGATATCGGTTAACGAGCGTTTTGCTTCATATACTATGCTCAGTAATTATTTTTTTAATAACAAATTTGTTTTTTGAAAATAAATCTATTTCACTGCTAGCTGGGTTATTATTTGCTTTACATCCTATAAATGTAGAAGCAGTTTTAGTTCCATCATTTAATGAAGATATTCTTTGCTGTTTTTTCTTACTCATTTCATTTTACTATTTTATAAAAAACAAACTTTTACTTTCTAATATATCATATTTTTTTGCTTTATTTTCAAAAGAAATAGGAATCAGCCTGATTTTGATAATTTTTCTTTATGCATATTTAAAGAAAATCAGATTTAATCACTTAATCCCTTATATTTTAATTACGATTTTCTATTTAATAGTAAGATTTTACATACTGACAAATCCACTTGTAACAATTGTGGAATATCCTGGCGATAGTTTTTATATAAATATTCTAACAATGAGCAAGGTGTTTATAAAATATATTTCTCTTTTAATATTTCCAATAAATCTTAATGCGAATCATTATATATCCTTTTCATATTCAATATTTGAACCCGAGGTTATCTTTTCAATTTTATTTGTTACTATATTGATTACCGGTTCCGTAATCTTTATAAAAAAAAAATCTTCATTTTTTATATTTTGGATACTTTTTACGCTTTTACCTGTGATGAATTTTATTCCTTTTTTAATTGGGACAAATCTTTTAAGTGAGAGATATCTTTATATCTCAACACCTGCATTTTCCTGGTTTTGTGCAAGTATCTTGGGAAGAATAAAAATAATTAGTGTACGGAGTATTTTGATAGGTTTAATTTTGACTTTTTATGCAATTGTCATATTAAATAGAATTCCTTATTGGAAAAGTGATATTATTTTATGGGAAAAAACTGTAAAACAGAATCCTGAAAGTGCAGGTTCTCATTTGTATCTCGGTATGATATATGCTAATGCAGGGATGGATGATAACGCTATCAAGGAATATGAAGTGGGTATTAAAAAATCAAGCCACGGTAATTTTCCAAACATATATTATAATTTAGGAGTGCTTTATTATAAGAAAAATAAGGTAGAAAAAGCGACACAGATGTTTGAAAAATCTCTTGCAAGTTATAATTTGATTTATAAAGGGAAGAATATTGAAAACTATAATATATCGTTGTCAATATCAAAGGTTCATACTGGTTTAGGGGAAATATATTTTGATAAAGGATTATATCAAAAAGCAATCTTAGAATATATTGAAGCTATAAAATATAACTCTAATAATTTCTATAGTTTAAATAAAATGGGGGTCTGTTATTCTATACTTGGGAAATATAACGATTCAATAAGGATATTTAATCACATATTGCAAAGCGATCCTAATTATGAAGATGCTTTTTACAATTTAGCGATTGTTTATTATAATAAAGGTTCCTATCAAAATTCTTTGATGATGTTTAAGAAATTGGAAGTTAATACACATAACGAAAAAAGAAAAATTGAAATACAAAAATGGATAAAACTTATCCCAAGTAAAATTTAATAATAAAAAGAACAAGTATTATGTTAAGAAAGAATTTAATTAAAATGAAGCTCCACGGGTTAAAAACCCGTGTTATCTTTTGCTTCAGGATTCCATGGAGCGGAATCCTGCCCGGAGACCATTCATCCATACATAAAGGTGCGCTTTTACAAACGTGGTATTCTGGATGCAGGATAAAATTTGTAAAAATTAATTGGTTTATTCTATTTTATTTTTTATCTGTTTCATTGTCGTGGGCTACATGGAGAATACAAACTATAGAAACAGGTGGTGTTGGAGAATATCCTTCTCTGACAATTGGTAATAATAATATTTTAAGCGTTTCTTATTATGATGCTGTAAATAAGGATCTTAAATATGCGCAATATGATGGTATAATATGGTCAACTCAAACAATAGATTCAACTGGCAATGTAGGAGAATTCACTTCAATAGCAAAAGATTCAAATAATAATTCACATATTAGTTATTATGATTACGATAATCAAAGTCTTAAATACGCAAAATGGAATGGTTCTGCTTGGGATATACAAAATGTTGAAAATGGGATTGGATATAATCCGCGGGTGTATTACACTTCAATAATTATTGATAATAATGATAATCCTCAAATTTCTTATTGTGGGTATGCACTTAAATATGCAAAATGGACTGGATCTTCTTGGGTAATACAAACAGTTGATTCTTCTGGTATGGTTGGTTGGTATTCATCTTTAGCCATAGATAAAAATAATAATCCTCACATAAGTTATTACGATCATACAAATAGACATCTTAAATATGCAAAATGGACTGGATCTTCTTGGTATATTGTAACTGTAGATTCTTCAGTTGATGTTGGGCAATATACTTCTATTGCTATTGATTCAAATGGAAATCCTCACATTTCTTATAACGATGAATTAAGTAATGATCTTAAGTATGCAAAATGGACTGGATCTTCTTGGTTTATACAAACAATTGATTCAACAGACGCTGTAGGGTGGTATACTTCTATGGTTCTTGATTCAAACAATAATCCACACATAAGTTATTGTGATACAAGAGGATATTTAAAATATGTAGTATGGACAGGAATCAAATGGAATATTGAGAGAGTAGTTTCTAGTATTAATTGTTATTGGGCAAAAAACAATGCTTTAGTTTTGGATATAAATGAGTATCCTCATATTGTTTACTATGATGATAATAGTTTAAAATACGTAGAATGGATGCCAAATAATAATCCGATATTATCATGGACTGGAGAAACAAATTATATCTCAGATGGGCTCAATCCTGAAATTGGCGAAGTGGATAGGAGTTTTATTTATCGTATAAAATATGCTGATTTAGATAACGATCCACCAAAAACAGGGTATCCAAAAATTTATATTAAAAAAAGTGGAATGGAAATTTCTGACAGTCCTTTTACAATGAGTGAAGAGGACGAAACTGATAAAACATATACTGACGGAAAACTTTATACATATTCTACAATACTTCCTGCTGGAACTGATTATGAATATTATTTTGAAGGATATGATGTCTATAATGCAAGTGCGACAGGTTTTCCAATAACAGAGATCGATGCACCCGATGTTTTTCAAGACATTACTCCACCCGCACAAACTATAAATCTTACCATAGTCAATCCATATTTTAATTCACTCACATTAATTTGGACAGCACCTGGTGATGATGGCACCGTTGGGAATATTGTCAGTGGTAAATATTGGGTAAGATATTCTACAAGCAGTAATTTCACTATGTCAAATTCTGACATTATATGGTCCACAAATATTATTCCTGGTAATATAGAAACAAAGACAATAACAGGATTATCAGTCGGAAAGAGTTACTATTTTGTTATAAAAACAGCGGATGAATCGGACAACTGGTCTGTATGGTCTACTATTGCAAATGGCACGACACTTTCAGATGCAATTCTGCCCAACCCAATAATTGATTTAAGAACGACTTCATCTTCGAATGGGAATATTGAATTATCATGGACTGCTTCAACTGATAATTACGGTATCAAAGAGTATAAGATCTTTAGATCAATTGAGAAGGATATATTAGGAATAGAAATATTTTCAACTACACAAACAGACTATACAGATAGCAGCGCAGAGCTAAACCATGGAACATCGTATTATTATACAATTCAACCAATAGATTTAGCGAATAATATTCAAACGGTAGAAAATAATCAATCGGGTGCATTGTGCGATAAAATTCCGCCGATAACCGAATGGACATTTTCAGGGCCTGCAACATATTATTTAAGAACAGAAATCGTTAATGATACGACAAATTATTATTTTAATTCTAGGCCGGGTAACACATTTGTAATACAAAATGCTTCTGATCCACTACCAGGTACCGGTATATTAAATACAGAAGTTATAAATGATATAACATTTTCTATTTTTACATATCCTTACACAGTAATATCACGAACCGGATTTTTTACAGAAGACATTGTAGATATGTTCAATATTTATTCAGTTGACAATGCAAGTAACGAAGAGGAAATAATTCCTATAGAAATCAACTGGGATGTAACGGCACCAAATATTTCAATTGACACAGACATTAATTATATTACTACTGTTCAACCAATAACAATATATGTTGAATCAGATGAGGATTTAATCATACCACCGGAAGTCACGGTTTGCCAAAATGGTCTTATTATAGGAACACAAATTTCTATGACATCAACTAACGATGGTTCCTCATTTCAAGGAACGTATAATGTTGTTTTCGGGTACAATGGTTCTGCAAAGATAGTTGTAAAAGCAAAGGATACTGTTGGATATGAAAACATTGATGTGGGTTTTTTTAATATAGAAATAAATCCTGAAGAAACGCTTTATGAGGTTTACTGTGACCCTGAAGAATTTTCACCAACAGAAGTTTCAACAACCAATATTCATTACACTTTAACACAGCAAGCAGATATTTTAATTGGAATATATTCACCCAACAACGTTTTAGTAAAGTCATTTAATTATAATAACCAATTACCAAGCTGCTATTCTATTATATGGGATGGTAAAGATTCTTCGGGAAACATAGTAAATGATGATATTTATAGAATTGAAATAAAGGCATATATTTCAGGTAATCAGATAGGATTAACTAAAAACACAACGGTTACCGTATTGAATAAAAGGAATCTTTCATATACAGAGACAATGCCATCAAACATAACAATCCAAACGATACCAAATCCGCCGGAACTAATAACAGATGCACTATTTGCAATCACAACCGGGAATTTTAATCTTATTGGTTCGATATATAATATTACACCTAATGGTACACAATTTCAGCCATCAGCACAACTCTTATTAAAGTGGAATGACGCAAATAACAATGGGATTGTTGATGAAACAGAAGGCACTGATAATCCAATAGATGAAACCAATCTTGATATTTATAAAATAATTCTACCAACCACTCTTATACCACTTTATGCAACAAAAGATATAGATAATAATACACTAATTGCAAATATTTCAAGTTTATCACTTTATGCGATTTTAGCATCAAAGGTTTTACCGATTGCAAATGTGGATATTAAACCAGACAGTATAAATATAAAATCTGAAGGTAAGTATATAACATGCTATATTGAACTTCCAAAGGGATATAATGTTAAGAATCTAAAACTTGAAACAGTAAGAATTGCAAAAATAAATGGTAATATAATAATACCAATTTATGCAGAAATAAAACCGGCAGAAGTTGGTGATTATGACAAAGACAAAAATCCTGATTTAATGGTAAAATTTGATAGAGAGAAACTTCAGCAGAAAATTCCTGAAAGTGTATATGAAATAAAAGTAACGATAAGAGGTTCAATTGGTAACATTGATGTAGAAGGTGATGATATTGTAAAAATAGCAGGCAGGGTTTTTGCTGCTCCAAGTATAGATGCAAGTTTTATACTGAGGGATGCATATGCGTATCCGAATCCTGCGAAGAACGGATATCAGCCGACACTACATGTGGAATGCGGAGTAGCTGATTATTTAGAGATACAGATATTTAATATAGCAGGCGAGTTGGTGCAAGGAGATGAAGTATATACGCAACCGATAATCAAGAATAACAAATATGCCTACGAATATACTTGGGATATATCCGACAAAGCATCAGGTGTATATTTATATTTAATAAAAGCACATAAAGCTAATGAGAAGACAATAAAAGTGTTGAAAAAATTAGCTGTATTAAAATAGACCACATAAAGAAATGATTAGATACGATTACATAGATTGTAAAAAGAGATCCTTCTACTCCCTGCAGTCGCTCAGGACAAGATTATGCAGATTAAAATCTTTTCTACTATGTGTTTTCTTAATTTTAAGTTGGGTTTATTTGCCTAACTGTTTCGGGCAGGCTGGTTCACGGGAAGATTCTAAGACGTACCGCGTCTGGGTTTGGCAGGAGAATAAAGATTGTTTGTGGAAGATAGCAGAAAGATTCTATGGTGACGGCAGAAAATGGACAATTATTTATGAAGCAAATAAAGATGAAATCGCAAATCCAAACAAAATTTTTCCAAAGCAAAGATTGATTATACCGTGATATTGTTAAAAAACAAACAATATCTGATGTTTTTTTAACGGGGCTACTATGATTACTAAGCAGATATATATTTCAGATTCAAAAGAGGCGCTTGCTTTATTCGGGCAGTATGATTCTAATTTGAAGCTTTTGGAAAAAAGATTTAGTGTCAAGATATTTGCAAGAGGCGGTGAAATTACCATTCAAGGACGTAGAAATAATGTTGAAAATGCCGAAAGGGCAATTGATAATATTATTTTGAAAATTAAAAATGGAGAATATGCTGCTGAATCCGAAATTGGTAATATTCGGTTTACCGGGGAAGATGTAATTGTAACTACGGACAGGGGAAAGACGATAAAACCTAAGAATGAGAGTCAGAATAAATATGTGGATGCAATGAGTAAATACGATATGGTTTTTGCGATAGGACCAGCTGGTACCGGCAAAACATTCCTTGCGGTAGCACAAGCGATAAAATTGCTTAAGGAAAATAAGATTTCAAGGATTATTCTATCAAGACCTATTGTTGAAGCGGGTGAAAAACTCGGGTTTTTGCCGGGTGATTTTTATGAAAAAGTAAATCCGTATTTAACGCCGCTATATGATGCTTTTTATGTGATTCTCGGACCACATCTTTTTGCAAGGTATAAGAGCGAAAGCATTATTGATATTGTTCCGCTTGCATATATGAGAGGACGGACTTTGGATGATGCTTTTGTGATTTTGGATGAAGCGCAAAATACTACGCTCGAACAGATGAAGATGTTTCTTACACGTCTGGGCAGCGGTTCCAAGGCGGTGATAACCGGGGATGTAACACAAATTGATTTTGAAAATAAGAAATCATCAGGATTGGTTTTGATTTCCGAGATTCTTGCATCAATTGACCAGATAAAGTTTGTAAATTTCACGAAAGAAGATGTTTTAAGGCACGGAATTGTGAAAAAAATAGTTAAAGCGTTTGAGAAGTGGGACAAAAAGGCAGGTTAAAAAACATAGTTTTAGAGTTATAGTGTTTTAGGGTTATAGGGCTTTGATTTTACAACTCTAAAACTCTATAAACTCTATGAACTCTATGAACTCTAAAAACTCTCTTTATATTATGATTAACTTTATTAAAAAAATAATTAAGAAGCCTGTTAAAAAAATCTTTGAGTGGACTGAAAAAACGTCAGCTGCAGCCGGATATAAGGTTGCGCCAAAGATTTTTACAAAAGATATTTATATTCCTATCGAGATTATAGCTATTTTTATTTATATTAGTTTATTGACAACTCTTTCGTTTGACCTTGATTTATCGCTTAGCGGTGTTTTTGGGCTTATGGTATTTCTTGCAATAGTTATGTTTTTTTCCGTAATTTTGATTAAGCGTACGTATAAAGAATTTACTTCTGATGATGAGGGGGTAATGCTAACCGGATTTATTATTATTTTTATAGTTTTTCTTTCAGGTGCACTCAAGATATATGGTATTCCGGTATGGGCTGTGCCTACATCAATGACGGCTATTCTGATTACGCTTTTGATTTCTCCGGTAGTTGCAGGTGTAGCCAGCTTGATAGTAAGTATTTTTTTGGGGATTTTATTCGATTTCTCAATTACTATATTTTTGTTTTCGTTTCTTGGGAATATTATCAGTATTTATTTTGCAACAAAAGTAAAAAACAGGCAGGATATTGTAAAGATAGGTTATTATATTATTTTAATGAATATTGTTTTTATCGGCTCTTTCAGTTTTATTGAAAATTGGGAATCTGATATGGTTTTACCGTCAGTGTTATGGAGTGCCGTTAACGGGATATCCTCGGTTATGCTCGTGTCGGCGTTTTTGCCGTATTTGGAAAGATTTTTTTCAAAAACGACTTCAATAAGGTTGCTTGAACTAAGTGATTTTAATCAGCCACTTTTGAAAAGAATGAAATTTGAAACACCGGGCAGTTTTCATCACGCTTTGATGGTTGCTTCGCTTTCCGAAGCTGCAGCGGAAGTTATCGGCGCCCATCCCCTGTTATGTAGAGTCGGCGCCTATTATCACGATGTTGGTAAGATTGTAACACCGGAATATTTTATAGAGAATCAATCGGATGCGTCCTCAAAGCATGACGATTTAAAGTCGCAGATGTCGTCATTTGTAGTTATTTCGCATGTGAAAGAAGGTGTGCGTTTGGCAAAAGAATATGGTTTGGATAAAATTGTGATTGATATTATTCAACAGCATCATGGGACATCGCTGGTGCATTATTTTTATATGAAGGCAATTGAAAACGGTCAGACGGAGCCGGAAAAATCGGTTTACAGGTATCCGGGGCCGCGTCCCAAGACAAAAGAATCGGCAATAGTGATGCTTGCCGATTCCGTTGAAGCGGCATCGCGTACATTAGAGGAACCGAGTTATACCCATTTACAAGAAATGGTTTATAAGATAATAAATAACAAGTTTATAGATGACCAGTTAACCGAGGTAGAGCTTACATTGGCAGATTTACATAAAATAGCAGAGAAGTTTGTAAATATTCTCGCGGGCATATTTCACTCCAGAGTAGAATATCCCGAAGAGAAAGAAGCAGAAAAAGAGAGGAAGGAAGAGAAAAGTACAGATGCCGATAAAAATTTACAATAATCAGGATGAAGTAAAATTGGATTGTAAAAAAGTATGTAAATTTTTATCATGTATAGAAAGCAAACTTCGTCTAAAACGAGATATTGTTTATAATATTATTTTTGTTGATGACAAAGAAATAAGGAAATTAAATAGAAAATATCGCAGCAAAGACCGGGTAACGGATGTATTGTCATTTAGATATGAAAGCAGGGACGATGTTCCTGCTTGTAAAGATGCGGATATTTTTATTTCTCCTAAGACAGCGAAAAGAAACGCAAAATTATTTAAAGAAGAGTTTTATACTGAGATTTTACGGCTGATTATTCATGGGATTTTACATTCCCTTGATTTTAGTGATTATACGAAAAGAACGAAAGAAATAATGTGGAGTAAGCAGGAGGATACGCTTAAATGTATATTACATTGGGATTAATTACTATATGTATCCTTTTTTTATTTTCAGCATGGTTTTCCGCGGTAGAAGCGTCTTTAATGACGCTTTCAAGGATTCGCGTCAAGAAACTTATAACAGAATTTCCGAAAAAGGCGAACGGTTTAAAAATCTGGCTTGGAGATCCCAACCATGTTATTACGACTATCCTTATAAGCAATAATGTTGTTAATGTGTCTGTTTCTGTAATAGCTACATCGCTAACTATACAGTTTGCAGATTTATATGAATTGAATAAAGCTGTTTCTGTTTCTGTATCCGCAATAGTAGTTGCTATTATTCTTATTGTTTTTTCGGAAGTTTCCGCGAAGATATTCGGGATACATAATTCCGAAAAGATGGTTTTGTTTTCAATAAATATCCTTTATTTTTTAGCCAGTATTTTTAGGCCCATAGTCTATTTGTTTGCTAAGACAGGAGGATTTATTGCAGGAAATACAAGCAATAAAAAAGTACCGGTTATTACACACGAAGATATTAAAACAACTATAGCGGTAGGACATGAAGAAGGGATATTCGGAATAGAAACTAAACAGATGATGCGTTCAGTTTTGAATTTTCCACAGATAGCAGCCAAGACAATTATGACACCGCGAAATAAGATAGCGATGGTTAATATGGATTTTGAAAAAGAAAAATTTATTGACCTGGTTGTTGAAACGGGACATTCAAGGGTGCCGGTTTATAGGAATACACCGGAAAACATTATTGGTATTATTTACGAACGGGACCTTCTGGATATGTGGCGTGGCGGTTCCATATTCGTTATTGAAGATTTACTAAGGCCGGTTGTGTTTATTAATGAAGATACTAAAATCAGTGAGCTTATGCGCCAGTTTAAAAAAGGCGAAAGCCATATGGCAATTGTGAAAGATGCACAGGATAAAGTTGTAGGTCTTATTACTATAGAAGATATTATTGAAGAAGTTTTTGGAGAAATTTTGGATGAATACGATATCGAACAATTATTCAAAGAATAATATTAATGATAGAACAAAAAGAGACGATATACAGCCATGGGCGTTATTTCTACCTGAGATAAAAGAACTTATTTGTGATAAAAAATTTCATGAGTTGAAAAAATTGCTCAAAGGAGTGCACCCTATTGATTTGGCGGAGGGGTGGGTTAATTTTTTACCAAAAGAGAAACTTATTGTTTTTAAACTTCTGGAGATAAGAAAGGCGGTTGAGGTTTTTGAAGAGTTGGATTTTGAAGAACAGACATATATTTTAAATAATCTTGAAGATATTTCAATTTCGGAAATTTTGACTGGAATGGCTTCGGATGAAAAAGCAAAACTTTTCAAAAAGTTTCCGGAACGAATATACAAGAAAATGACAACGTTGCTTAGGAAAGAGGATGTAGATGAAGTAAAAAATATAGTTGAATATCCCAAAAATACGGCCGGACGTCTTATGTCCACGGATTTTGTTACACTTTCGCCGAGTCTTACCGCAAAGCATTCGTTGGAAAAGATACAGGCCTGCGCACGTATTCATAAGATAGAAACTATTTATGTTTTGTATGTTGTTGATGACAGGAATATTCTTATCGGTGGTGTTACTTTACGTCGTTTGATTTCCGCCCCGCAGGATATAAAAATTTCAGATATTATGTCGCCTGTGCAATTGATAAAAATAAACGTAAAAACGGACCAAGAAGATGTGGCAAAGAAATTTTCTAAGTACGATTTAACCGCGGCCCCTGTCGTTGACGATGAAAATCATTTGATTGGTATAATTACAATTGATGATATAGTTGATGTTATTCAACAGGAGGCAAGTGAAGATATCGCTAAAATGGGAGGTACTTCGGCGTCGGAATTGTCTGCGGATTCGGTTGTAAAAGTTGTAAGATATAGGATGCCATGGCTGTTTGTGACTTTTTTAGGCGGGTTGGTAACCAGTTGGATAATGTCAGGTTTTCAGAGAACTCTTTCTGAGATAATTGCACTGGCAAGTTTTATTCCTGTTGTTTTAGGTATGGGTAATAATATCGGTGTGCAAAGCGCTGTTATAGTCGTAAGAGCATTGGTCATAGGACAGTTTGAAATAAAAAAAGTTTTAAGCGCAATATTCAGGGAGTTTAAAGTAGGATTATTAATAGGTGTAGTATTCGGTTTATTTTTAGGGGTTGTGGCTTATATCAAAAATAGGCACGGTGTTCCGCCAGAAATATATTTTGCTTTTGCTGTCGGCAGCGGTATTTGTGCTTCAATGACCTTTGCTGCGCTAATCGGGATGCTTATCCCAGTTATTTTATATAAATTCAAGATTGATCCGGCGGTTGCATCTGGACCATTTGTTGCTACGGCTACAGATATAGTTTCTTTAACATCGTATCTTGTGATTTCAACCGTTATACTTTTATGATATGATTTTTAATACGCATGCTATAGTTATTAGAAAGATGGATTTCAGGGATTATGACCGTATTATTACGGTTTATACCAGTGAATTCGGTAAAATAAAACTGCTCGCCAGAAGTGTTAGAAAACCAAAGGCAAAATTAATTTCGCTTACAGAGTTGTTTACATTTTGTGAATTCAGGATATTTCTTAGGGAAGCATCGTCTTTTGGTAAAGTAACGGGTGGGATTATACTTGATTCCAATTCACTAATTAGGTATGATATTGAAAAATTTTATGAAGCATCGTATATATGCGAGGTTATGGATGCTATGACGCCTGATATTCAGCCGAATATTCAAAAGTTTTTTTTGCTAAAAGAAACACTAATGCTTTTAAATAAAAATGTTATGAATCAGAAAGACGATTTTGTTGAGAAACTTTTGCATCTTACAGGATTCGGAATTAAAAAAGGTATTTCTTTGGATAAGATGCTGCAGGAACATTTGGTATACCCATTAAAAACGGATAGTGCGATAGCGGGATAGGGGATAGGGTTTTGATGTCATGTTGAGGTTGCCACGGCGACTGAAACATCTCATCAATAGATACAAAACCGGGATTCTTCCCACCTACGCTAAAGCTTCGGTGGGCAGGCGTCTTGTTCCTCATAATGACTTATAAAGCGAGGGAATTTATGAACAAAATATTAATCTGTGTAATCAGTTTTTTTAATCTGTGTAATCTTTGTTTTTGTAACACTGGTGCATCGTTTTTAAGTATTGGAACATCCGCAAGAGCAATTTCAATGGGTAGCGCGTATGTTGGAGTAGCAAATGATGTCAGTGCAATAAATTATAATCCTGCAGGACTGGCACAAATAAAAGAAAGTCAAATAATGGGTCAGCATACAGAATGGATATCAGATATTAAACATGACTTTTTAGCGTTTACAAGACCAACCCTAAATGGAACAATGGGTTTAAGTGTAGTTTATTTATCGCAAGGTTCAATAGAAGGCAGAGATGAAAACAGGCAAAGAACAGGTTCGTTTAATGCTTATGATGTAGCAACAACAGTATCATACTCAAGGTCTATGAATAATGGAGTTTCTCTTGGTACAAATGTTAAAATAATTCAGCAGAAAATAGACACAGAAAGCGCAACAGGCGTAGCGATAGATATAGGGACACAATATGACACAACTATAAAGAACTTAAAATTAGGCCTGTCGTTTCAAAACATAGGTCCAAAGATGACATTTATAGAAGAAGGATATAATTTGCCGATGACAGCAACGATAGGACTGGGATATACACTAAAAA
>Ga0156821_1075_pt1 | contig 21803 bp, 17 predicted proteins | sample RifOxyD2_FD_112121 | JGI IMG/M metagenome (GOLD analysis project Ga0156821, IMG submission 112121) | Elusimicrobia bacterium RIFOXYD2_FULL_34_30 | reverse complement strand
TGTGACTCTTATATATATGCTCACTCATACTTCAATTATATCATTTAGTGGATTACCCCGCAACAAGTTGCGGAGAATTCTTTGATTAAATAATTTTATTTTGCAGCACCAACATAACACACTTTTAAATGAAGCTCCACGGGTTGAAAACCCATGGTATCTTTTGTTTCAGGATTCCACGGAGCGAAATCCTGCCCGAAGAGCATTCACTAGTGCCTTTATAAATGTGGCCTTCTGGCTGCAGGATAAAGCTCCATCCCGATAACAATCGGGATTATAACGTTTACCATATGCCTCTGGGAGCGAAATCCTGCCCGAAGAGCATTCCACTAGTGCCTTTATACATGTGGCCTTCTGGCTGCAGGATAAATAGAACCGTCCCCATTATTACAATACGTTTTTCGTATTGCATTTTGGGCAACCAATGGGATCAGTCACTTCCACATCATTTGAACAATATTTGTTTACCCATTCAGGTGCATTGTCAAGATATTCTGGTTCCTCTTCTTCTTTTTCATAAGCAATGTAATAATTAAAATCTGTAAAATTAAAACCAATTTTTTTATTCTTGTGCCCGCATTTTTTACATTTATACATTTTGACCTCCAGCACCTCGCAGACCAAGGTCTGCAGCTACAACTATATAAATTCTTATAAATCTAAGTTCTTTATTTCGTTGTATACGCGACCACTTTCCATTTCATCTGATATTTTTTGAGCCCATTTTATTAAATATTTTTTATCTAATTTACCCTTGTTTTTAATAACTATATTCTTCGCATCCATTATGTCTTTCTGACGACCAGCAATAATCTTCAATAATATTAAATTTTCTGCTGTAGGTAAATTTGACTTTACATCTAAAACTTTTATTATTTGTTTCCTTTTAATTGCTTCTTTTTCTAATTCAATTGAAGCGATTATAAAATCTATATGATAATCCCCAAGTTTTATTTGAAATGTACCGGTTTCTTTTGCCCTTTTTACACATTCATTTTTTGAATATTCAAAACCATTCTTTTTTACCTTGTTTAAGAAATCTTCAATATCTCGCTTATCTAAAATTATATCTATATCTATGTCTCCTGTGGCACGTAATTCGCCTAATACACCAACTGCAATGCCTCCGATAACTATATATTCAAATTTTTCTTTATTAAGAAAACTTATTACTTTATCGTAAACTTCTATAAGATTCATCTATTTTTTCCTTAATAGTATTTCGTAACTTACTGGATTATTAAGCACATAATTATTTTTGAATCTTTCTGAAAAAAGCAATATGTCTTTTAATTTTTTGTTTATGTCTTTTTTTGTCATACTACGAATCTCTTTAATTCTGTTTTTTTCTAACCATTCAAATCTTTTTTTATTAAATAACGAATCCTTTTTAAATTTTTTCATTATAATTTTATTTTGCAGCACCAACATAACACGCTTTCAAATGAAGCTCCACGGGTTGAAAACCCATGGTATCTTTTGTTTCAGGATTCCACGGAGCGAAATCCTGCTTGCCCGCCAATGTTTCAGTGGAGGGCCCGTCCCATCTTTATTTGGGACTGGCTGCAGGATAAAGCTCCATCCCGATAACAATCGGGATTATAACGTTTACCATATGCCTCTGGGAGCGAAATCCTGCCCGAAGAGCATTTACTAGTGCATTTATAAATGTGGTCTTCTGGCTGCAGGATAAATAGAACCGTCCCCATTATTAAATATCTAAATTGCGTACTTCGTGGGCGTGTTGTTCAATAAATAAACGACGCGGTTCTACTTTGTCGCCCATTAGTGTTGTGAATATTTTGTCCGCTTCAATTGCATCTTCTAATTTTACTTGTAATAGTTTTCTATTTTTAGGATCCATCGTTGTTTCCCATAATTGGCTGGGATTCATTTCGCCAAGACCTTTGTATCTCTGTATTGACGAACCTTTTCTTCCGAGTTCCATTACCGTATCAATTAGCTCTTTAAAGTTTTTTACATCAAATTCCTCATCTTCACACATTATTCTGTATCGTGCTTTTTCTCCGCCATTACCATAATCCGATAAATCAACTTTTTCCGATTCTAATTTTTTTACAATAGTATCCAGTTTTGCAATCTCCCATAAGTCTTTAACTTCACTGCCTAATTCTTCGGCACCTACTTCTAAGGGTAGTTCGCCGGCTGCTACCAGTGATTCAGACATTTGTTCTTTTTTCTTTTTTATGTATTCTATTTTGAAGTTTTTCCATTCTTTTTCTGTATAAATATATGTTGGCTTATCTTCTATCTCAACTTTATATAGCGGTAATGTATCCTTTTTCTTGAAACTGATATAATCATCCCAAGAAACATTCTTTTTTTGTAATTTTTTTATGAGTGACTCAAAGTCTATAAGGTTTTTAAGTATACCTGCAAGTTTTTTGGTATCAAATTCTTTTGATATTTTGCCTTTTTCAAGTTCGCAAATTTTCATGTTGGTAATACCTTCTTCTAAAAGCATACTTTCCAATTTATCATCAGTTTCAATATAAAATTCCTTTTTACCTTTTTTTACTTTATATAGCGGCGGCTGTGCTATAAAAATATTTCCGTTTTTTACTAAATCCTGCATCTGTCTGTAGAAAAATGTTAAAAGTAAGGTTCTGATGTGTGCTCCGTCAACATCGGCATCAGTCATTATTATTACTTTATGATATCTTAAATTATTTATGTCAAAATCCTCCTGCCCGATTCCTGTGCCAAGTGCTGTGATTAGCGTTCTTATTTCATCGTTTGCCAGCATTTTATTTATACGAGATTTTTCAACGTTTAATATTTTGCCTTTTAAAGGTAAAATTGCCTGGAATTTTCTGTCACGTCCCTGTTTTGCTGAACCTCCTGCAGAATCTCCTTCAACGATGTATATTTCACATTTGGCAGCATCTCTTTCCTGGCAATCCGCGAGTTTCCCGGGTAAAGAACCGCTGTCCAGCGCGCCTTTCCTTCTTGTCAATTCTCGAGCTTTTCTTGCGGCTTCTCGCGCTTCCGCGGCTAAAACAGCTTTTTCGGTTACTTTGTTTGCAACTGTAGGATTTTCTTCCAAAAATGTGGAAAGCGCATCGCCTACTATTGATTTAACTATTCCTTCTGCTTCCGAATTCCCTAATTTTGTTTTTGTCTGGCCTTCAAATTGCGGATCTGGAATTTTTATTGAGATAACTGCTGTCAGCCCTTCCCGCACATCTTCACCGGAAAGCGAAACGTTTTTGTCTTTTATTAATTCTTTATTTTTAATGTAATCATTTATTACTCTGGTTAATGCAGAACGGAAGCCTGCAAGATGCGTGCCGCCTTCATGGGTGTTAATGTTGTTTACAAATGAAATTATATTTTCGGAATAACTGTCGTTATACTGAATCGCCACTTCGGCAATTATACTATCTTTTTCTTTGGTGAAATATATCGGTTCCAAATGCAGCGGATTTTTGTTCATGTTAAGATATTTGACAAATTGCACAATTCCGCCTTCGTAATTAAACGTATGTTCCTTGTCTTCACGCTCGTCAAGTATAGTGATTCTTGTGCCGGCATTTAAGAAAGCGAGTTCTCTTAGACGGCTTGAGAGTATATCAAATGAATATTCAGTAGTGGAAAAAATGTCTTTGCTTGGCTTGAATGTTACTTTTGTTCCTATATCATCAGTTGTGCCTTTCACTTTTACAGAAGTTTCCGGTTTGCCTTTTAGATATTTTTGATAATATATTTTTCCACTTCTGTAAACTTCAACTTCAAGATATTCAGAAAGGGCATTCACAACGGATACTCCGACACCATGCAGTCCGCCTGAAACTTTGTATGACTGGTGGTCAAATTTTCCACCTGCATGAAGTTTTGTCATTACTATTTCCAATGCAGATGTATCTTTGAATTTCGGATGCGGTTCAACAGGAATCCCCCTGCCATCATCAGTAACCGAAACTGAATTATCATCATGAATCACTACCTCAATTGTTTTGCAGAAACCTGCAAGAACTTCATCAATTGAATTGTCTACTACTTCGTATACTAAATGGTGTAGTCCTTCCGCCCCGGTTGAACCAATGTACATTGCCGGTCTTTTTCTAACTGCTTCCAGCCCTTCTAAGACCTGAATATTAGATGCACCGTATTTTTCTACTTCTTTATCTTTTGACATACAAGAATTTGCTCCTTTTTCGCAATTTAATTCTGAACTATTTTAATTTCATTTATTTTTCCAATTCCGGGAAATTCATTCAGTAATTTGATTATTTTCCTTCTTGTCAACATAATCTCATTTTTTACTACTGAATTTTTTACTGCTATATACACAGTGTCCTTTTCATGTTTTACTAATTGAGCATATTTTGAAATTTTAGGTCCTATAACTTCAGAAAAAAAAATTCTTAAAGCATATTCATCTGAGTTATAAATATTTCTATTTAGGAACTTTTCAGCAAAGATACTGATATGTGTTACTTTTCCTTTTTTTGCTTTGGGCATAAAAACCTACTCTAATCGCATAGGCATTATTATATATGTATAATTAGAATCATTATCCGGTTTGAGGACTCCGGGGCTTACAGGGGTGTTGAACTCCAGTATTATTTCTTTACTATCACATACTTTCAACATATCAATTATATAATTCGGGTTATACGCTACATCAAAACTTTCTCCTTTATAGTCAATCTCTATTTCGTCGTTGCCTTCGCCACGACCTTGTTCCATAGAATATAACAATATTTTTCCTTTCATAATTGAATATTTTATTGAAGATGTCCTGCCGGCTGAAATTAAGGAGACCCGTTCAGTTGCATCCAAAAGGTCTTTTGTCTTTATTTTAATACTGCCCTTTCTCTCTTTTGGTATTACTTGATCATAATTAGGAAAATGTCCGTCTATAAGTCGGGATCTAAGTATGGTATTTTCTATTTTAAATCCAACCTGGTTATCAAAAATCCCTACCTCTACTTCCTTGACAGTAGAATTGGACATAATTTTTAGCAGCTCCTCAATCGCTTTGGAGGGAATTATTAGTGAGAAGGAAAGTTTTTTGTCAACAACATCATCATTTGATATAAAAGACAACCGTTTGCCATCAGTTGCAACCATTATAGCTTTTCCTTTCTCAATTACAAAACATATACCATTCAATACATATCTTGTTTCATCTGTGGATATGGCAAACTTTGTCTTTGTGATCATATCCTTTAATATAGAAGTTTCAATAGTAAATGATTTACCGCCTTCAAAATTTATTGCAACTGGAAATTCTGTTTTAGATATGCCAACTAAAGAAAATTTTGTTTTACCGGATTTTAAAATGACTTTTTCTTGTTCATCGGCTGAAACCTCTATATCTTGATTATCAAATTTACGAACAATATCAGAAATTAATTTGCCTGGCAGTGTAGTTCCCCCTTCTTTAAGGACTTGTGCCGGTATAATCGTTTTTACAGCAACTTCCAAATCCGTTGCAGCTAATGTAAGATTGTTTCCTTTAGCATCAAAAAGCAGATTTGAAAGTAATGGCAACGTACTTTTTTGAGAAACTGCTCCTAAAACTGTTCCAATACCCTTTAATAAAGTATCTTTACTACAAACTACCTTCATTTTTTCCTCCCTTATCACATTTCTTATCTTGTTTTTGCCATTATTATTATATCAATATATAATAAGAATAATATTAATAGCTGTTAGTATGTTAGTAATTTTTTTATAATTTGTTTTTAAGTCGCTAATAGTAGTTTTATAGATAATAGTTAATGTTAGTAATTATGTTTATAGTTTATTTAGTAATGCACAAGTTAAGTGATTGTAACAAAGTTTTATAATTTACTAACTGTTCTAAAAAGTACTTAACAAGTTACTCAATATTTAAACTATGGTTTTTATATCTTTAATTATTTTGCTTACGGTCGAAGTAAAAATAGGATCTTTCAATAATGCTTTTTCTATTTTATCATATGCATATAAAACCGTCGTGTGGTCCCTGCCGCCAAATGTTTCGCCGATTTCTATTGTTGAAGATTCTGTTAGTTTTCTAGCAAGATACATAGCTATCTGTCGTGGTTGTGCAATAGCGTCAGTTCTTTTCTTGCTTTTTAAATCTTTAATGTCCAGTTTAAAATGTTTTGCTACCACTTTTTGTATTTTTTCAATTGTTATAGGCAATTCATTAATATCCTGTTTTACAATATCTTTTAAAATCTCCTGCGCCCTGTCTACTGTTATCTGACTTCCTATAAGGGATGAATGGGCGACAATTTTAATCAAAGCCCCTTCTAATTCCCTAATATTTGCTTTTATATGGGAAGCGATAAAAAGTATTACATCTTCAGGCACGTGGATTCGCTCGTCAATTGTTTTACTTCTAAGAATAGCTATTCTGGTTTCTAAATCCGGTTGAAGAATATCAGCAACCAGACCCCATTCAAACCTGCTTCGGAGTCTATCTTGAATTGTAATTATTTCTTTTGGGGCTGAGTCTGCCGAAATGACAATTTGTTTACCGGCATCATAAAGGGCATTAAAAGTATGATGAAAAACTTCCTGGATATGTTCGCCTTTGCCAAGAAAATGTATATCATCTATAAGCAGTGTGTCCAGAGAACGGTATTTGTGATGAAATTGAGCCATTGTGCCTTTTGAAAGGGCGAAAACAAATTCATTAACGAATTTTTCACAGGTAATATAAAGGACTTTTGCAGAAGGATTTATCTGCTTCATTTTGTTGCCTATAGCATGAAACAAGTGGGTCTTCCCGAGGCCTACGCCGCCGTATATGAATAAAGGATTATACGCTTTGCCCGGTGCATCGGCTACTGCCATGGCGGCTGCCTGGGCGAATTTATTTGAACTGCCTACTACAAATTTTTCAAAAGTATATTTTGGATTGAATTGATTTTCAGAAAAAATTGACTCGTCGTTAGGATGTTGGATAGGATCTATTGTTTGCTCGGTTTTTCTGATAATTTCGTCAAGATTTTGCATTACGGAATATTCAAGAATAATACCTTTATTAATTTGTTTAGATAATTCTTTTTCTATTATATCCTGCAAATTTAATTTTATCCAATCACTAAAAAACTTATTAGGAACTTCAACTAAAAATTTATCATCGCTTACAGAAACCGCTTTAATTGGTTTTATCCACAAGTCAAACGATTTTTCAGAAAGCTCTTTCTTAATAATTTCTAAACAATTTTCCCACAATTCTTGGGCGGATTTATCCATAATGATTAACAAAAATAAAAAATTACTAACATACTTATTAACAATTGTTAATAACTAATAAACAAGCTTTTCAATTGCTTAACTTTACCATATATTAGTAGATATTATTATTCTTTTAACATATTTTATCAAATGCAAAGAAGAAAGTCAAGCAAAATTTTTTAAAAATAGTAAAAAATTAGTCTTTAGTTTATTGTTCGTAGTTCATGTAAAAACAAAATGAAAAATCGTTAACAATAAACTGGCAACCGGCAGATATCTATGAACCAAGAACTAATAACTATGAACTTAAGAATTTTTTTGCTTGACAATTAAAAAAAATTTTGTAAAATATTTTTATGAAACAACAAGTGCTTGTTGTTGTAAAACCCGATGGTTTAAAGAAATCACTTACCGGAAGTATACTTACAAGACTTTCGGAAGCAAAACTCGAAATAATAGGCGCAAAAGTAGTAAGTCCAACAAAGGAACTTGCTGCAGAGCATTATTCTCATATGAAAGAAAAACCTTTTTTTGGAGAAATTATTCAGTATCTGTGCGGAGATATTCATAAAACAAAAAGAGTACTTGCATTAGTATATCAGGGTGAGGGCGCAATTGAAAAATTAAGAAGAATAGCAGGCTCTACAAATCCTGAAGAAGCAGAACCAACCACAATTCGCGGCGCATATGGAAGAATTACAACAAAGGGTGTGTATGAAAATGTTTTACATGTTTCAGGGAGTGATGCCGACGCCGAACGAGAAATAAAATTATGGTTTGTACCTTCCGAAATAGTAACCGAGATATATCCCACCAAAGAAGTTACCAAACAAAATGTTAAGGAATTAGAATGGAAATAAAGCAGCAATGAAAGCCTAATTAGAAAAATTTCGATTAGTTTTGTTACGAAATATTCCGATAATACGGTTTAGCTCATTTAATGAAAAACAAGAGATAATAATTTTACTCTTTTTTCCTCTGTATTTAACTTCAACTTTTGTTCCTAATATTTTTTGAAGGTCTTCTTCAACAGCGATTATATCGCTATTTTTTTTCGATTTGATTTTCCTTGTCTTTTTAGAAATATTTTCCACATCTCTAACGGTAAGTTGTTGGTTTATTATTCGTTCCAAAAGCAATCTTTGTTTGATGGGATCTTCAATAGTTGCAATGGCTCTTGCATGTCCTTCACTGATTTTTCCTTCCAAAATTGCGTCCTGAATCAATGGAGATAAAGTAAGTAATCGGACGGTATTTGCAATAGTGGGACGGGATTTCCCGAGAGTTTTTGCAAGATCTTCCTGCCTCAAATTAAACTCCGACATTAAACGTTTATAACCCTTGGCTTCTTCAATCGGGTTTAAATCTTCCCGCTGCAGATTTTCTATGAGCGAAAGAACAAAACTTTCTTTTTCCGACAACGGTTTTACAATTGCAAGTATTTCCGGAAGACCGGCTTTAATAGTTGCACGCCAACGTCTTTCACCAGCCACTAATTGATATATTCCGTCTTCTGTAGGCGGGGTAACCATTATGGGTTGTGCAAGACCATGCTCAAGAATAGAGGTTGCCAAATCATTAATTTCCTTTTCATCAAACTTTTCTCTTGCTTGATACTTATTTGGCTTAATCTTATTAACAGCTATTTTTATGGTTCCTTCGGTTAACGCGGTTGGAGAAGAAAAAGCGCTGCCTATCTCGGGAATAAGTGCTTCGAGTCCCTTACCTAAAGCTTTTCTCATAACATCCCCCTGATATAATGTCCATTATATCTGACATCCTTCTCTTTATAGGATGTCTATAAAACCAGAGATTAGAGGTAAGAGGTTAGGGATTAGTAAAAACTAACACCAAATACTTATCTTTTATATGCTAATCTCTATTATTTAGAATTCTTTTTTGGCGATAATTTCTTTTGCTAAATTAAGGTATTCCTCAGCTCCGCGAGAATGTTTATCATATAATATAACCGGCTTGCCGAAACTCGGAGCCTCTGCAAGACGAACGTTTCTCGGGATAATTGTTTTATAGACCTTATCTCCAAAATATTTACTAATCTCGTCTTTTACCTGTGCAGAAAGGTTTACCCGCGCATCATACATAGTAAGTAAAACTCCCTCAACAAAAAGATTGGGATTAAGAACCTTTTTAACTTTATCTACTATTTTTTTAAGTTGTTCTAAACCTTCCAGGGCGTAATATTCACACTGAATAGGTATAATTACGGAGTTTGCAGATGTCAAGGCATTGATTGTTAATAATCCAAGAGATGGAGGACAATCTATAATTATATAATCATAAACATTATCAAATTTCGCGAGTGCGTTTTTTAAGCGGGATTCCCTGGATAACATGCTTACAAGTTCAATTTCTGCACCTACTAAATCCATACTTGACGGAACTATTTCGCACCATTCAACATCAGTAGGTAAAATGGCATCTTCAAGTAAAACATCTTCTATAAGAACGTTATATATACTTGCCGAAATTTCTTCTTTCTTTATTCCAAATCCGCTTGTTGCATTTGCTTGCGGGTCTAAATCAATAAGAAGCGTTTCGTAGGATAGGATAGCAAAAGAAGCTGCAAGATTGATAGCAGTAGTTGTTTTTCCAACGCCCCCCTTCTGATTAGCAATGACAATTATTTTGCTCATAATTAAAAATAGTACAATAGAGCGATAGTGCGTTAATGGGATAGAATAGGAATTGCTTAATAATTTAACCCCGTAGGGACGAGACTGCTCGCCGCGTCTCCACCGCCTCCGCTCCGTCAGCCGACGGATTGGTGGATGACGGATGGCGGAACCTCTATAGTACGATGTTCAATAACCTTTAATAACTCTAAAACTGTTTTTAAATATCCGAAGATACAAACGATAACAATATAGAATTTTTTTTAGTTTTGAGTTTTCTTAATTTTACACCGGATTGTTTAAACATTAGTTTTGCTGCTTTTGTCATATCTGCATCCGAATACTTATCAGAAAGGTAAACAATCTCTTTTATTCCCGATTGTATTATTGCCTTGGCGCATTCATTACAAGGGAACAGTGCGGTATACATAATACACCCAACAAGATTTTTTCCTATACTATTAAGTATTGCGTTAAGTTCGGCATGACATATATATGGATATTTTGTTTCCAGAAATTTTCCTTTATTATTCCAGGGCAAGGCATCATCAGAGCATCCGGTTGGGAATCCGTTATATCCCACACCAACAATTTTATTTTGTGAATTAATAATACAGGTTCCGACTTGGGTATTAGGGTCTTTGCTTCTTTCAGCAGAGAGTAAGGCAACTCCCATAAAATATTCATCCCATGAAATATAATTAATCCGTTTTGGTGTTATTTTTGGCATAAGGTATAATGATACTACAAAAAGTATAATAAAATGTCAAGTAAAAAACGGTTTATAGTCAATAGTTCAGAGGAGAGTTATATGAACCATACTATAATGATATAGTGCGATAGTGGGATAGTGCGATAGTGCGATAGTGCCTGCCCGCCGAAGGTTTAGTGGCGGGGGATAGTGCCTGCCCGCCGAAGGTTTCTTGTCCGCCCCCACCACTTACGCCTTCGATAAACGTGTCATCAATAATCATGGCTATTCGCCATATTGCTGACACATCTTCAGCGGACAAGGAACCGTTGGTGGGCAAGAAAGAATCAGTGGCGGAAGTGGTGGGCGATAGAGCAAGAAAACTCTATAACGCATTTTGTTTCACGTGAAACAATTTTAAAATCAGCGGATAGTGTATAGAGATGAGAGGTTAGGATTACGCTGTCTTTAAATCATACACATTTTTTACTTGACGGATTTGGTGTTTCTTAAAACTGCCGGTGTTTTGGTTAGCGGTAAAAATAATCCTGCCGTCAATTTCGGGAGCTTGAAATTCGGAATGCCCGAAATTAGAAGTATCAGCTAAAGCATAAATTTTCTTACCAAGCCATTCCATGTTTTTATTTAATGTAATCTTTTGTTGAGTTTCCATTAATTCATTATATCTTGCTTGTTTAGTTGTTGAAGGCAGAGAATCTGTGAGTTTATATGCCTTTGTTCCTCGCACTTTTGAAAACATAAAAGCACCTAACCAATGAAAACTCAAATTGTTAATGTCTTTTAAAAGCTTTTGAAAGAATTCTTCTGTTTCTCCCGGAAAACCGACTATAATAGTTGTTCGTAAAGTAATATTATGTATTTTCCTTTGAAGTTTTTCAATACAATTAAAAATTATTTTTGAAGAAGGACGCCCCATTTTTTCTAAAATAGAATCTACCGTATGTTGAATGGGTATATCAATATATTTACATATTTTTTCGTTTTCAGCAATAGTTGAAATTAAGTCATCAGTGAAATGGGCAGGATGGGTATAAAGCAGCCTAATCCACTTTAGTTCTTGTATCTTTGATATATTTTCCAATAATATATGTAGTACCTGTTTCTTATAAATATCTATCCCATATAGAGTAGTATCTTGTCCTACTAAAATAACTTCTTTTCTACCGGTTGAAATAGCATTTTTAACGTCATTAATAATATATTCCATTCGCCTACTTCTAAAAGGTCCGCGCAATTTTGGTATAATACAATAATTACAATGATTGTTGCACCCTTCGGATATTTTAATATATGCGTAACTTTTTGGTGTTGAAAATAGTTTTGGTTGACTGGAAATTATAAATCTTGGTTGACTAACATGCATAATAGTCTTTTTAGAGGTGTATAAGGAGTTGATAATATCAGATATATTTTTAAAATCTGAACTACCCAATATGGCATCAATCTGAGGATACTTTTTAAACAGTGTGCTTTTTTCACGCTGAGGAAGACATCCGCAAAGAACCAGTTTTTGATGTTCAGGTTTATTTGATAACAAATTTTCAATATTGGAATACGCTTCCCTTCTTGCGGAATCAATAAAAGCGCAAGTATTTAAAATTACTATATCAGCATTTTGTGGTTTAGATATAAGTAAAAAACCTTCACTTGCCAGAATACCAGCAATTGTCTCTGAATCAACCAGATTCTTATTACAACCCAGAGATATAATATTTACCTTTTTCATATAATGATACTGTTAAAAAACCCCTTTTCTGCTGTGATTACAATAATACAGGTCCTTAAATCACTGCAAGTGTATCTTTTAATCAAAAAATTCCGCACATCTTGGAGACTGTGTCATAATGTCATTTCATATGTCATTCTGCCCAGAATGACAAACAGGAGTTGCAACACAGTCTAGATAGCGCTGCTAAAACATTGCAAAGATTGCGATTTGCTTACGCTTTGCTGCTACAAAATGGAAAACGAAATACCTTCATTAACAATTGCGGCACAGTCTCTTGTTGCGAAGTAGTTCATTTGGCGTAATCCTTTTTGAATTGTTTCACGTGAAACAAAATGCGTTATAGAGTTTTCTTGCGCTATCGCCCTATCCCCCGCCACTAAACCTTCGGCGGGCAGGCACTATCGCACAATATCATTATAGTATGGTTCAAATAACTCTATGACATTTAAATATTAAAATTGTTTAGATTGTTCTGCTATTATCTCTGCCTCTTTTATTAAGCCACCTTGTTGCAAAATCACGGATGCATTAAAGAATGCTGAAGAATAATACGAAATTACTTGTTTTTCATAATAATCTAAAATATCATTAGATTTGCGGAATCTATATAAATCATACAAATGGATAGTTTCTTTTACTTTTTGTGCTTTAGACTCTATATTTTCATTTGCTAAAAGTCTGCAAGCTACTCCTGTTGGAACAACATAATTTTCGAGTCCGGAATGAACACCTTCAGTAAAAACTGGATATTTGGATGAGTTCTTTAAAAGGCAATCAATGGTAGAAGAGCAGTGTTCTTTTAAAAATAAATCAGGGTATTTATTTTCATATTCCCGTATCCTCCAAGGCAAAAATGAGTTATATACTATTTTAATATCATTCCGATATTTTCCAGCATATTGAAGGTAGTTAATCGTAAATATCGGCATATCAGCAATCATAGAAAGAAAAGAATTTTTGCCAATGGAAAGCATTAAATTCTTGCCATAATCTAAAGCCAGAAAATTATTTCTTTTATTTAACTTATTGAAATTGGTAATTCCAAGAAAGAGTGGGAATAAAATAAATAAAGGAACAATAGATTTTGGAATCATTTTTTTTATACATATACCTATTAATATGACAAGAAAAATAGATGGTAATGCACAAGCGGGCTCAAGCATTGCAAGCGAGAATTCATTATTTGGGAGACGAGACAAGAATATAAAAAATGGTCCTGTAAAAAGGAATAATAACAGAATGGTTAAGTTAAAAGTGTTTTTGAAACTAACTGTAATACCAATAAATAAAAGTAAAATACCTATTACACCAATATTATTCTTAAGAAGGGATAAATATATTTTAAATGAATCTAATAAAGAGCTATTTGTTCCGGAATAGCGGCTGGAAAGGTTCATAGTCCCATAATCCGCCCTAGAAAGCACTTTTACAAAATTGCTGAAATTGCTTGGATTACCCCAGTTATTTATCGGTTGTCTTGACGCTCTTATTGGTAAGAATAAATAAATTGAAAAACCTAACAAGAAAAATATCATTAGATATTTTATAGTTTTAATATTCGTAATATAATATTTAGATTTAATTAGAAAATATGCAATACCAGGAACTAATAATAAAAGTGTCTGATGATTGCCCAAGCCCAACCCGAATAAAAAACTTAACAACAGCAATTTGTCAGTGTGAAAAAGAAGGATATAAATTACAATAATTGCAAAAAGAGCATTTAATGAATAGATTTCACTTAAAATACTTTGTCGCCAAAAAGCTGTGGAAATCGCCAAAGAAAATGCAGTAATTGCACCTATCCATTTGGATTCTAATTTTTTACTGACAATTAAATAAACGATTGTAACGCATAAGGCAGAAGTAATCGCAGAAAAAATATTAGTTCTATACGCAATATTTCCAAGAGGGATTAAGGTGGTCCAAATTTTACCAAGAATTACGTATAAAGGATAACCAGGCGGGTGGGCAATACCAAGAGTATAAGCAGAAACAATCAAATCTCCGGCATCTCTAAATGATTGAATTGTTGAATAAAGAGTGTAAAGATAAATACCAAAAGTGATAAAGAATACTATTATAAACATCGTTTTGAAAATGATTAAAATGATTTTTGGACTAACGATTATGTGATTTTTCAACGACTGGGCATAATTGTTTAAAACAGCAGATAATAAAAGTTAAAATATTGAGTTCATAATTAGGGTCTGCTGAAAAACTCCATGCCTACGTTCCAAAGGAACTTCGGCAGGCAGGCAGCATCCCCTGATTTTAAAATTGTTTCACGTGAAACAATAACTTTTAAAGAGTTTTTTTGGTTTATATTGTTTTTTAGGACACTATTTGATAGATAATCCTTTGTGCCATTCTGCTTCTAAATCGGAAAAATTATTAAACCTTGACTGATAACCCCATAAAAGTGCATTATCAATATTTGCTGTTTCTTTTAATTTTAATATAAAATTGTAAAAATGTTCTTTTGGATAATTATCAAGCATAAAACTTATTATGGAACCTGATTGTAAATACCAGATATTAACTTTTTCTGAAGATGCCTTAGATAAATCAAAATTCAAAAATTCGTCAGCTGGTAAAAAATTCATTTTATCAAAAGGATAGGTCTTTAAATTACTGAACTTTTTTTCTTGGTGTATCGCCAATCCTTCATGTATCCATTTGGGGATTTTTTCGGCTAAAGTGGCTAAAAAGTCGTTAAATATCAAATGAGTTACTTCATGTGATAATATATTTTTTATGTTGTCACTCTCATATGTATATATCTTTCTTGATGAAACATATCCGCCTGACCATTCAGGACGTTTGGTTTTTTCCTTATAATCTTTAGAATCCTTATATATATAGATAGTATATCTTTCAAAAGGATTAAAATTGTAAAGATTAGTGTCTGATATTACCGAACTATAAATTTGTTCAATATACTGAACAACGTTATTTAATAATTGCTCATTGTAGGAAAGAAGTAAAAAATGGGGTGTATATAATTGAGAATAACCTGCGGGGAAATCCGGTATGCTTTCGGGATAGATACCGGCATCAGATTTTAATCTTTGCATTAATACGATTTGTTCTTTTAATGATTGTAATTCTTCAGTGTTTGTTTTTAATATTCTTTCATTTTTGATTTCTACGAATTTAGAAATTGCCATAAAAAAGAACCATAAATAAATTGCCATTACAACGCCAATAGTTAAAAGCCAATAAGAACGTTCAACTTCTATATTGAAAAGCTTCATGGCAAAATTATACAATAAAACTTGCTTTTTTGCAATAAATAATTTATAATAAATTTAATGTTTTTTTATCGGTAACAAGGAAATTATAAGGGTAAGTTAAAGACATTTTTTTATTTACCCTACATCCGGTCCCACAAAAAGTCGGGACGGGTAAGCAGTCCTGCAATCCATGGAATCCTGAAACAAAAGATACCACGTTCATTCTCGAAGGATGAAGGTTTTTAATCCACAGGACTTCCAGACTATGTCATAATTTCAAGATTGTAGCTGCAACGCGCTAGCGATGCAGAACGATAGCTCTGCTAAAACAGGGCAAAGCTTACGCTTTGCTTACGCTTTGCTTACGCTTTGCTGCTACGAAATGGAAAACGAAATACATTCATTAACAATTGCGACACAGTCTGTTCGCTCGTGTAGTTTCACTTGACTTTTCCTGGGGGAGAAATGATTATAAGATTTTGGGGTGCAAGAGGTTCAATACCGGTTTCCGGAAAGGAATACTTGAAATACGGCGGCAATACAACCTGTGTTGAAATTGAAACTAAGAACAAAAAAACAATAATAATTGATTCGGGAACCGGCATAAGAAAATTAGGTAATAAACTTGTCAAAGAAAACAAAAAGAAATATAATATTATTTTTACCCATTCACATTGGGATCATATCCTCGGATTCCCGTTTTTCAAGCCGCTCTATATAAAAGGTACTGAAATTGAGATGTATGGATGTCCTTTTTCACAGGAGTCTATTAAGAAAATTATTTCAGGAATGATGAATCCTCCTTATTTTCCGGTTGATTTTAGCAGAGTTAAATCGAAAATATCGTATAGTAATTATTGTGAAAAAGAATTTGAAATTGATTCAGTAAGAATTAAGCCGATATTATTAAGTCATCCAAATCAAGGCATGGGTTATAAATTTAGTGAAGACGGAAAATCTTTTGTTTTTTTAACGGATAATGAATTAACATATAAACATTCCGGAGGACTCGAGTTCAACGATTATAGAATCTTTTGCGAAAATGCGGATTTGTTAGTACATGATTCGGAATATACTTCAGAGGAATATAAATTTACGAAAACATGGGGACATAGTGTTTATACGGATGCGATAAAATTGGCAATTGAGTCTAAAGTCAAAAGATTTGTACTTTGGCACCATAATCAAGAACGTACTGACATTCAGCTTGATAAAATTATAGACAATTGTAAAACAATAGCAAAAAAAGCCGGGCTAAATTTAGATATTTTTGCTGCTCAGGAAGAAATGGAAATAGAATTGTAAAATGACTAAAAGGATAATTTATATTACTATATTGGTAATAGTATCAATCGGTGTTTATTTTAATTCACTTTATAATACTTTTGCGTTTGATGACCTGCATATCATTAAAAATAATCCTTTAATAAAAGATCCAAAAAATATTTTATTGCTTTTTGTAAATGAATACGGTGCCGAAACAGATTTTAAAGGTACTATGTTTTACCGTCCGCTGGTAATGGTTTCTTATTTACTTACAAATGCTATATTTGGTTTAAAACCGTTTTGGTTTCATCTCGGCAATGTTATTTTAAATACATTCAGTGTTTTAGCGGTTTTTTTCTTAAGTAAATTTATATATGCAGTGCATTTATCGGCAGAAAGTAATAAAACAAAAGATTTTGAGCTGGCTGCCTTGATTAGTGCATTATTTTTTGCAGTGCATCCCGTACATGTTGAAGTTGTCTCCGGCATTGTCGGAAGGTCAGAAATAATGGCTGGTTTTTTTTGTTTAACCGCCTTTTTGTTTTATATTAAAGAAAAAAGAATATTATCGTTAATGTTTTTTTTATTAGGTTTGTTATGCAAAGAAACATCGGTAGCGCTTATTGCATTCATTCTTGTATATGAAATAATATTCAACAAAAAAATAAGATTTACAGTTATTAATTATTTTATGGTTTCAATTGTATATTTATTTATTAAGTATTTTGCCATCGGCGGATTATTTTCGACCGGTAGTGAAATTTATTTTAAGGAAGGATTATTAACAAGGATTTTTACTATGAGCAAGGTCATGGTTTATTACATAAAGTTGATGTTTATTCCGTATCCTCTTAATCCTGACTGGGGGATAAGTAATGTAATACCCCTTTCAGGAACAATATTTGAAATATATGTTTTATTAAGTCTTATAATAATATTAGCCTTGCTTGTTTTAAGTTATAAAAATATTAAAACACGGCCTATTATAGCATTATCCATTTTATGGTTTTTTATTTTTCTTTTACCAGTGTCTAATATAATTCCTATAGGCGATTTTATGGCTGAAAGATTTTTATATCTACCGTCTTTTGGATTCTGTTTGTTAATGGGAGATATTGCTTTTAGAAATAAAAAATTATTAAATTTTTTGCCCATCGTGTTAATACTATTTTCATTTATCACTGTGAAACAAAATACTGTTTGGCGGGATAATTTTGCACTTTGGAATTATGTAACAAAAAAATTTCCTGAAAATTGGCGGGCTTTCTGGGAATTAGGAAAATATTACAATGGCACGGAAAACTATGAAGAAGCAGAAAAGCAATATATTAAATCACTGAAATTAAGGGAAACAGATTTGGTGTTATTTGATTATGCCGTTATATTAAGAAAACAAAACAAACAACGTGAAGCCCTGAAAATATTTGAAAAGTATCTGAACATAGTAAAAGACAATCCTAAAATGTATTTAGAAAGGGCAAAGTGCTATAACAGCATTGGTGATTACAAAAATGCATTGAATGATTTTAATACTGCTAATGCAATTTCTCCAAAAGATGACAATATTATTTATGAAATAGGAAGACACTTTCTTTTGCGGAATGAGTTTGTATCTGCCCGAAGTTTTTTTAATAAAGCGTTAGAAATAAATGGAAAAAATTCAGCGGCATTGGTCGGATTAGGAGTTTGTTATTTTCAGAACAAAGAATTAAAAAAGTCGAAAGAATATTTTGAAAAAGCGATGAAAATTGATTCGGAATATTTTGAAGCAATCTATAATCTAATTATTGTAAATATTCAACTTGGTAATAAAAAAGAGGCGGCACAATTATTTGAAAAAGGTAAAAATTTATATCCTAATGATAGTAGAATAAAACAGATACATTCGTCTATTTATCCTGCAGCCAGTCCCAAATAAAGATGGGACGGGCCCTCCACGTCCGCCACTTGATTCGCCATTTGGCGAATTTGGCGGACAGGAAAACGTTCTTGCCCACCAACGGTTCAGTGGTGGGGGCGGGCAAGCAGGATTCCGCTCCTAAAATCTTAATGGTAACTATGGAGCTTCATTTAATTAATTAAAATAGGGGCAAGCGGTTAAAACGGGGATGTATGAAAAAATTTAAAATAGGTTTAGCGTTAGGCGGCGGCGGAGCGAGAGGACTTGCCCATATAGGTGTTCTAAGGACACTTGAAAAAAATGGCATATTTCCGGATTATATTGCAGGAACTTCAATGGGAGCGATTTTAGGAGCGATGTATTGTTGCGGAATGACAACTAATGAAATAGAACATAAAATAAAAATTTTTCTGACTACAGAAATTTACAAAAAGATGCGGTTTGAAAGCATGTTAAATAGTGAAATAAAAACCGTGTTAGATGATTTAATCGGAAAAATAAAGAAAAAAACATTGGTTTTCTTATCCGGCGTAAAGATGGCATTTATAGAAAAAATTGTTATGGATGAAATGATAGCATTTTTTTTACCTGATATTGATTTTCAGGATTTAAAAATTCCTTTTGCTTGTGTTGCAATAGATATTTGCCATGGTAGGGAAGTCATATTGAAAGAAGGACCTATTCAGGAAGCTGTTATATCGAGCATGTCTATTCCCGGGATAATGCCACCCGTAAAATTTAATGATAATATTCTTGTCGACGGCGGAGCGGTCAGAGTGATACCGATAAAAGTTGTAAGGGATATGGGAAGCGACTTTTTGATAGGAGTTGATGTAAGCTCAAAATTACGATTAATTTCGGAAGAAGATATCAACAGTGCATTTGAAATTTCACAAAGAACAAGCGAAATAGCTTTTTCAACTTTAAGACAGATGCAATTAAAAGAAGCAGATTTTTTGATTTCACCTCCGGTAAAAGAAATTAAATGGTTTGAATTAGTAAAGTTTAATGAATGCATACTTGCCGGCGAAAATGAAACAATAAAAAAACTTCCGGAATTAAAAAGTAAAATAAATTTAATAAAATGTAAAACATTTTTTGGACGAATACTTGGATAAATGATGAGAAAGGGGACAGCTAAAAACAATACAAAATAACGGGTTATATATTGTCGATATCTAAAAAAAATAATTTGAAAAATGCTTTTAAAGAAAATAATCATAGGAAGTAGTTTCATTTTTTTAATAACGCTATTTTCTTATGCACCCGCCATCCGTAACGGATATATATGGGACGATGATGATTATGTTTTAAATAACTTATTAATAAGAAGTCCGAATGGTTTGAAAAATATATGGTTTGATTTTTCTGCTGCAAAGATATTCACACATCAATATTATCCAATGGTATTTACAAGTTTTTGGATAGATTATCAGTTATGGCGATTAAATCCTTTCTATTATCACTTAGTTAACATAATCCTACATTCTTTTAACGCTATTATAATATTTTTGATACTATATAAATTGAAAGTTCACGGCGCTTGGTTTGCCGCATTTATTTTTGCATTGCATCCTGTACATGTGGAATCTGTTGCTTGGATAAGTGAACGTAAAAATGTACTCTCCACATTTTTTTACTTATTAGCAGTTTTGTCATATATTAAATATTTGAAATTAGGAGAAAGTCTTTCTAAAGATACGGGATTAAAACCGTTTGATAAGTATCAAACATTTTATTTTATTTCCTTATTTTTATATATTTGCGCCTTATTAACGAAAACGGTTACCTGTTCTATGCCTGTTGCGATTTTATTACTATTATGGTGGAAACAGAAGAAAATATTTTTTAAAAATCTTTTGCCATTAATTCCGTTCTTTATAATTGGTTTTATCATGGGTATTCTAACTATATGGGTAGAGAAAAATTTTGTTGGTGCGCGAGGTATCGTTTGGGATTTTTCAATTATAGATCGTTTTTTAATTGCTGGGCGTGCTATTTGGTTTTATGTTAGTAGTCTTTTATGGCCAAACAATCTTATTTTTATATATCCTAAATGGCAAATAGATTCTGGTATTTGGTGGCAATATTTATATCCCGCTAGTGTTATTGCAATTCTTATCATATCAGTATTTCTACAAAAATTTATTAGTAATGCTTTGCTAATCGCATTATTATTTTTCATAATAACGTTAGCGCCCGCCTTAGGATTTATTGATATTTATCCCATGAAATTTTCTTTTGTAGCGGATCATTTCCAATATTTAGCAAGTATAGGATTAATTACTATTTGGGTTGCCGGAATAGCGATACTATTTAAAAAATTTGGTAAAAATTTGAATTGGGTAAAATATATAATATTTCTTACTATATTAACACTTTTTAGTAGAAAAGTATGGTTACAATCACATATATATAAAGATCAGATGACCTTATGGCAAGATACAATAATTAAAAATCCAGCAGCTACGCTTGCCCATAATAATTTAAGCATTTTGTATTATAATCAAGGAGAATATGAAAAATCTATTGAAGAATGCCAAAGGGTTATTGAATTAGATCCAAAGGAATTTAGGGCATACATTAATCTGGGTAATACATACAAAATGCAAAAAAAATATAATAAAGCAATTATAGCATATCAAAAAGCAATTGAATTAAACCAAAATTCAGAAATTGCCTATAATAACCTTGGTAATCTATACCGTGAACAAGGTAAATATAATGATGCAATTATAACATATCAAAAAGCAATTAAATCAAATCCAATATTTTTTAATGCGTATAATAATCTTGCTTTTTTATATTCTAAAAATAATGAAAATGATAAAGCAGTTCAAATATACGAAATTTTTTTACAAAAAAACCCATATGAAACCACAGCATATAATAATGTAGGGGTTATATATGCCAAACAAAAAAAATATAAAGAAGCTTTTATATCATTTCAAAAAGCAGTAAAAATAGATTCCGATAATATTTTAGCGCACAAAAATCTTGGTAACTTATTTAATTTGTCAAAGGAATATGATAAAGCTCTATTAGTGTATGAGAAAGTTCTTAAACTATTACCTGATGATAAAATAATTGAGAATAAGGTTGAAAAACTAAAAAAATTGGTTAA
>Ga0156821_1060_pt1 | contig 27047 bp, 27 predicted proteins | sample RifOxyD2_FD_112121 | JGI IMG/M metagenome (GOLD analysis project Ga0156821, IMG submission 112121) | Elusimicrobia bacterium RIFOXYD2_FULL_34_30 | reverse complement strand
TTGTAAAATGAGTGCAAAAATTATTGATGGAAACAAAATTGCTGAAGAAATTAAGTTCAAAGTAAAATCTGAGCTTACGGTTTTAAAAGAAAATAATAAAAATACAAAACCGGTTCTTGTTGCAATTCAGGTCGGTGATAATCCGGCAAGTCGTGTCTATATTAAAAACCAGAAAGCTTCTTGTGAAGAAATAGGTATAGAATATAATTTGAAGCAATTAGATAATAGCATTACCGAAAACGATTTAATAAACGAGACACAAAAAATCTGTAAGGACCCGTCTGTAACCGGTATTATTCTTCAAATGCCGTTACCACCACAAATAAATGCAAAAAAAGTGCAGATGTTAATTTCACCTGATAAAGATGTTGAAGGTATTAGTCCGATAAATCTTGGAAAACTCTTATACAGCGATATAAAACCTTTAGTGGCACCATGTACTGCACTTTCTGTTATGGAATGTATAAAATCTACAGGTGAGCAAATTAAAGGTAAAGAGGTTGTAATAGTCGGGCATAGTGAAATTGTCGGAAAACCAGTATGCCTTATGCTTCTTTCGTCGGTTATGGAATCCGCAACACCAACAGTATGCCATATTGCTTCAAAAGAACTGTCGTATCACACAAAAAGGGCGGAAATATTAATCGTTGCGGTCGGCAAAGCAGGGCTAATAAAAGGAAATATGATAAAAGAAGGTGCTATTGTAATAGATGTTGGAATAAATAGAGTACCTCTCAAAGATGAAAATGGTAATCCTGTAATTGATGAAAAATCCGGAAAACCAAAAATGAAAACTGTAGGTGATGTTGTTTTTGATGAAGCTGTCAATATTGCAGGTTATATCACACCTGTGCCGGGTGGGACCGGTGCCGTTACTACCAGTATATTGCTTCAAAATCTGCTTAGTCTTTACAAAACACAAGTCAATAGCTAATAATATTCAATATTAATATTTAAATCATACAATAAATTACAAAATACGATTGACAATAAAAAAAAAAATTATATAATTGTATGATTATAAAAATGCCACGGTAGCTCAGTAGGTAGAGCGAAGGACTGAAAATCCTTGCGTCGGCGGTTCGATTCCGTCCCGTGGCAAATCCAAATATCCTTATAAATCCTTGCGTAGCTCAGTATTAGACCGCAGAATAAAGCCCGAGTAGCTCTTCGCCAGATGGCGAAGGTAGAGCAATATTAATAAATTACTTATAAAGCCGGCGTAGCTCAGTGGTAGAGCAATCGCTTCGTAAGCGATAGGTCGGTGGTTCAACCCCACTCGCCGGCTAACAAAAAAATGAATAATAAAATATCAGATATCTGCCAAAAAATACTACTTTATTTTACCCCAATTTTCTATTTTTTAATGGCTGTCTCATTTTATCTTCAAACATATGATTCTTGCCAAATAAAAATAACCATTTGTCAGATTGGCGGTACAATTATAATTACTGCTTTTCTTATAAAATTGGTTGAAACTTGGAAAAATCCTTTCCCTAAAGGTTCATTTCATCTTATTTTACCTGTAACACTTCTTCTTATTTCTGGGATATTTTCCGCTTCAATATCGCCATTAAAAAATTGGTTTGGAACATTAGACGAATTTAGCAGAAGAATTTTTTATATCTTTCTTTTCTATGTTATAATATCAGAATTTAGAGACGAAAAAAGTCAAAAACGTTTAATAAACTGGTTTTTAGCTGGTGCTTTTATTTCAGTATTATACGGCATGATTCAATATTTCGACAGATATTATCCACCTAATCCAGGTGTCGGCATTGATCCTTTTATCTGGAGACAGGCTTTTGGACATAGAATTTTTTCCACCTTCGGTAATCCTAACTTTTTCGCTGATTTTTTGCTTGTAGTTGCGCCAATTCTATTATCATATGTATTTATAAGATTCTCAAAATTCATAATCTTATTTTATACTATGACTGTATTTTGTATTATCTTTACATACTCCAAAGCTGCTTGGATAGCGTATTCTGCAGGCGTAATTACGTTTTCATTCTTTGCAATTACATTTCTATCGCATAGCAGAAAAGAGACTATAAGAAAAATTTTAATGGGCATATCTTTAGCGGTATTTGCTGCAATGGTATTAGGTGTTACATTCCTGACAATGCAAAGAGTTGATTCAGTGAGGTTTAGAACAGCTACTTGGATGGGAACATGGGAAATGTTTAATAGGACCCCTCATCCGGATTCCTACCTATTTGACCGTTCTCCGTTGAAATGGAAGAATCCTATAAGAAGAGCTTTGCATCCTTTAATTGGAAGCGGAATAGGCTCCTTTAAAGCGGTTTATCCTGCATATAGAAGACCGGAAGTGATTCAGTTAGAAGGACGTTCAAACACTGAAAGTGATCATCCTGAAAACGAGTTTATTGAAGTACTTTATGATGAAGGAATCATTGGTTTTGGATTCTTTTTATTGCTTATTATAACATTTCTAACTGCTGCAATAAAAAGATTACAAACTATTAATCCACAATCTAAATATATAATGCATACAATTATAGGTTTTTCTTCCGGTATGATATCCCAACTTGTCCACAACTCAATGTGTGTCAGCATGCGATTCGTTTCCGAAGGTGTCGTATTCTGGCTCGCTTTCGGAATAATCGGTATATTTTCGCTTCCACAGATACAAAATATAAAAAATAATTTACCTTCTAAAAAACCTAAATTTGCAATAATATTTCAAATCGTTATACTTATTTTGTGTATTTATTTTGTTAAATATTTCTGGGGTTTCTTCTTATCAGATAAACATCATAATATTGCTATCTTCCATTCCAAAAGAGGTGAATGGACAGAGGCACTTAAAAACTATGAAACAGTTATAAAATATAATCCGGATTATGTAATGACACATTATTTCATGGGAAATGTTTATAATGATAGATGGGCTGCAGGAGACGGTGATAGGGTCATAAATAAATACTATGATGTAATAAATATTGCTCCAAATTATGTCCAGATTTTCATGCAAATGGGTACTGTACATTCTAAAATGGGAAAATGGCAAGACGCTATAACAGATTTCAAAAAATATCAAAAATTGGACCCTGTATTTGAAAGAACCTATACTGCATTAAGCATGTCATATGCACAACTTGGGATGTGGAAAGAGGCGGAAGATACACTTAAAAGATATATAGCAAGAAATGATTGGTATTATTATTATTTGCATTTAGTGACAAAAGATATGAAAAGTGAATATGAAAATGTTAAACTTAATATATTAAAACCGGATGCTTGGTTGGGTCTCGCAAATATTTATCTTGCACAAAGAAAAATATTTGCTGCAGAAACAATGTACAAAAAAATATTAAAAGATATTGACCCTAATAACATGGATGCTCTGAAAAATCTTGCTAATATCTATGAAAAAACCGGCAGGATGCAGCAGTTACAAAATATCAATAATAGAATCTTTAAAATAAACCCTTCGTTATTCAATACAAAACCCCCCATGAGATAAAATTTAGATGAAATATATTCTATACCTTGCTATTTTAGTATGTCCGCTAATATTTTTCACAGATGTAACCAGAAATCCGTATATTATACAAGGGACAATACTATACATTTCGCTTCTCTTAATATTAATACTATTTATTTATAATTCTCTAAAAAATAAAAATATCGTTTTATATGAAACACCTCTTGATATTATAATTATTGTTTTTTCAGCAGTTACTGTTCTAACTTTTCTAAAAGCATTTCTTGTTAATTATCAAATACCTATCTTCGGAAAAATTCCAGGCTATACTACCGCTATCTGGTCTGAAGGCTTAAGAAATAATCTTTACATACTTATCAATTGCATATTGGCATATTATGTGGCTGTAAATTTAATAAGAGATGAAAAAACAATCAAAAGAGTTTTTTATATTTCATATCTTGTTGCATTTATTGCCAGTATTTATGCGATTTTGCAATATTTTGATATAGAACCTATATGGCAACATGTAGTAAATCCATATGGCATAAAAAGATGTGTTTCCACTTTCGGCAATCCGGTTTTTCTTTCAAGTTTCTTAGTTATAATAATTCCTGTCGCATTTACCACACTTATTTTTTCAAAATCAAATTTTGAAAGATCTTGGCATATTGTTTTATTAGCTTCAATGGTATTAGCTTTATTCTGCACAATGGCAAGATCATCATGGCTGGGTCTAACCGTTTCATTTATAATTATCGCTATCTCTTTTAAGGATAAAATCTTATCCCTTAAAAAATGGATACTTGCTATTACAATTATTATTGTTTTAGTTATGTTCATACCGGCAAAATGGCAAAATGAAACAAAAACCTTTGGCGCTTATACTGCAAACAGAATCGCCAGCATTTTTAGTATTCAGAAATCGGGACCTGCTGCATATCAACGATTCTTAATCTGGTTATCTGCATGGGACATTTCAAAGCAAAATCCTGTTTTAGGCTGCGGTTGGGGTTTATTTGAGATGTTATTTCCGTTTTATCAGCAAAGATATTTAATTCATCCCAAATTAACACAAAGAACACATGCAAATAATGCGCATAATGTCTTACTAGAAAATCTTTCACAGATGGGGATAATCGGATTGGGAATATTTTTATTATTAATTATATGCATAGTTAAATTCGGAATACATCAAATAAAATATTTAAAAAATGATTTTCAGAAAATGGCTGCAGTAGCTATCTTTGCCGGAACGGCAGGGATGTTAGTAGATAATATCGTAAATGTTACTTTATATTTTGTGATACCCGGATTTTTCTTTTGGATGAATCTCGGAATTCTTGCGGGACTTGGCTCCAACACTAAAAGGATTATTAAAAATAATATTACAACAAAAATTATATCGGTTATTTTAATAATACTTTCTGTTATTTTAATTAAAATGTATATAACGATTTTTATTGCTGAAAAAAGTTATTTCACCGGATTTAAAATCGCAAAGAAACCGAATGCTTCCATAGAGCAAGCTATACAATATTTAGAAAAAGCTCATAAACTACATCGTTTAGAGGTTAATAATAATTACGAACTTGCTAACGGATATGCCAGATTATCAGCTCAGTATCGCTATTCAAATGCATTTACTCAAATGGAAATATATCAAAAAAAAGCGCTATGGGCATATACCGAGGCAGTTGCTGCAAATCCTGGATATGATGAATTATACTTTAACTTGGCTACTGTTCAGGCTCAAAGAAAAGAATTCAACGAATCCATAGAAAATTACAAAAAAGCAATATTTATAAATCCTTTTTCTATGGATGCAATAATGGGTTTAGGCAATATTTACTTATTTTCAAACAATTACGAACAATCTATAAACATATATCGCAGGGCAACATTATTAAGCCCTAATAATAAAGATATCTGGAACAATCTCGGTTATGCTTATATGAAACTTAATAATATAAATGAAGCAAAAAAAAGTTTCAAAAGAGCCATAGAAATCGACCCCAATTTTGATCTCGCAAAAAAGAACTTGATTAATTTGCCATCACAATAAAAAATTTAGTGTAAAATCCTTACAAACCTTATCACTAAAAATACTGTTATATTACCAAAAATTAAAGAAATATCAAATAATGGAACAATATAAAAAAATAAAACAAATTAAGATTTAATCGTATCCAGTATGCACTGATTTAATTTGTTTATTTATTTTATTTTTGTATCATCGGAAAAAGATAAGGTAAAAAGATAATATTCTAATCAAAAAAAAATGGGTAATGTTGTGCAAAATTTACCTTGCTTTTTTTTGATAAATTATTTATAATTTGATTGAGGTGAAAATATGAAAAAATTAAATTTAACTAAATTATTAGAAGCATACGAAGATAAATGGGTAGCGTTAACTCCTGATAAAAGTAAAGTTGTAGGAAGTGGATATACTGTATCTGAAGTTTTAGAGAAATCAAAGAAAAATTATTGTGGTACTCCAATCTTTTTTAGAGTACCTTCTTTTAAAAAAGGCTATGCAGGATAAAGAAATTTAATATATAATGTCTTTAAAAATACAGTACTCTTTTATTGAACTTGAATCAAAACCTGATGAAGCTTTTCCTCAAAAGATAAAACGTACATATCCCTTTATTCCAATTAGATTATCTTGTAATGATTATTTTACCCCTAAATTTTTTGCATTGGTGGATTCGGGTTCTACTAATTGTCTTTTTGAAGATGGTTTTCGTAGTTGTTTGAATTTGAAAATAGAAGATGGTAAAAAAAGTATGATAACGGGCATAGGTGGTGCTACGGTTACACATTATTTTTATCACATTAATATTGAAATTTTTGATTCACAAATTTTAAAAGTTGTTCACAAAATTCCAGTGTATGCTGGTTTTTCAGAAGGTAAATTAGCAGGCGGTGGATTATTAGGCATGGATGGATTTTTTAATACATTTCAAGTTACATTTAATCTTTTTAAAGGATTTTTTGAGTTATACAAAAGAGGATTATAAATTTAAAAAGAATCAGATTATATTTTATATATATTAGTTTTTTCAAAGTAGTTTTTTTCAGTGTTTCCTTAAAGTTGGGGAGAATAAAATGTTTAAAATTTGTTTAAAATTTATTTTTAATTTGCTTTTTCTCGGCTAGTAATTATTCTCATGCACAAGTAATATTTAACTCTCAAGCAGATATAAATAAAATAAGAAAAGTTGCAGTAATATAAAACAAAAATTATCCAGTTTCTTAGTACCTGCAGGAATTTGGGCATCAGAATGTTACTGAGTCTCCGATTAAAAATGAACTTACCGACGATAATAAACCAAAATAGCACTTATACCGATTTATAGGATTTTGTGTATTTCTGGACACTACATAGACACTTTTTGGACACCAAAATTAAATATGTTTAAATCAACTTTTAGAAAATGGGGCGATTTTTTCTCTAATAAGGAAAAGGCATCTTTATTTTTTGCACTATTCATTTTTTTACCACTCCCAATGTGTTATATATTATATTTTGGTATTGTACCAACATGGCATACGATTCTTTTCCCATTTATTAGTTTAATTCTTTATACAGTGAAAGATATTGGATTATTTTTTGTTTTTATGATGTTATTTTTAGATATTTTACAGTCATTTATTTTACTATATTTGCTTCGTCTTATAAGTAGTATTTTTGTTTTTTTATCAAATAAATGTTTTAAAAAGTATTCACCTATTTTTATTGGAGTTATAATTATGGCTTTAATTATCACTGTTTTTACTTTTCGAGTTTATAGTAGCGTTGCGGGTGAAAATAGTATTATCCACTCAAATTTTTTTGATGTATTAAAAGGTTATAAAGATATAATTTTAATGCATTTTTTTTTTAAATAAATAAAAAAATATCACTTGCTTTTTTTAAATAAATTATTTATAATTTAACTGAGGTGGAAATATGTTAAGATTTACATTTCAAGGTACAATACCGGTTGTTTTTTTCAGAGAAGATGGGATGATTGTTGCTTATTCATCTGCTCTTGACTTATCTACTTGTGGAAAAACAATTAAAGAGGCACAGAAAAATTTTACTGAATGTTTAAAGATATATCTTGAAGAAACTATTAAACATGGGACTCTTGAAAAAGACCTTTTAAGATTGGGTTGGAAGAGTGACCCAAAAGAATTTGGAATGATCCCGCCGATTGAAAAACACAAAACAATACCTGTTCATATATTAAAAAGAACTGATATACGCATACCAGCAAATGCCTAATGGCACGACTAATAACACTCCATTGGAAAGAAGTAGAAAAAGCAATACTCCATTTTGGTTGTCAATTTAAAGGTCAGGAAGGTTCACATAGAAAATATTGGAGAAGTGACTTCACAAGACCAATTACTTTACCCGCATATAGAACAGTACCTAAATTCATTTTAAATCAGATTATTAAAACACTAAAAGTAACTAGAGAAGAATTTTATAGATATATTGATTAAAACGAATTTTATATCAGAGTTAGTTTTAAAAATAAAATTATAATATTTTTTTAGTTTAATGAACAAGAATCACTAATAAAACGGTGATTTTTTATTCTAATTGATTTTTAAATAATAATTTAGTAGAATATTTTTATTATGTAAATGTATATTATAACTTAAAAATTCTAACTCAGGGGGCACAATGTCAGGACATTCCAAGTGGGCAGGAATCAAACACAAAAAAGCAATTATAGATGCTAAAAGAGGAAAGGTTTTTACAAGAGTAGTCCGGGAATTAACTATTGCTGCAAAACAAGGCGGTAATTCTGATAGTAATGCACGGTTACGAAAGGCTATAGAAGATGCAAAAGCCGCAAATATGCCTGCTGAAAATGTGAAAAAAGCAATTCAAAGAGGAACAGGCGAACTGCCCGGAGTAACTTATGAAGAACTTGTTTATGAAGGATATGGTCCGAACGGTGTTGCAGTAATGGTTGAGGTTACAACCGATAATAAAAACCGAACTCATTCGGAAATAAAAAAGATTTTTTCGTCCCATGGTGGTAATCTCGGTGAATCAGGCTGTGTTAATTGGATGTTTCATCCTAAAGGATATATAGCTATAGATAAGTCAAAAGTAAAAGAAGATGAATTGATGAATATCGCGATTGATAGCGGTGCGGAAGACGTAAAGACAGATGATGAAAATCTTTTTGAAATAATTACACAACCTGCCGATTTTGAAAAAATTAAACAGACATTATTAGACAAAAAAATTGAATTCGAAACCGCAGAAAATACTATGCTTCCGACAACTTACATAGACTTAAAAGGTAATGACGGCAAAAAAATGCTAGAATTGATAGATGAAATGGAAGAACACGATGATGTAAAAAATGTCTATACAAATTTTGAAATACTGGAATGAAATAAATGATAGTTTTAGGTATAGATCCCGGAATAGCATCTTGCGGTTGGGCAATAATTGAAACTGAAAAAAATCAAAATAGTATAATTTTAAAGAGTTGTGGAGTAATTAAAACATCACCTAATTTATCTCTCGGTAAGCGTCTCAATATTTTGGATACAGAATTAAAAAAAATAATAGCTGAATTTAATCCCAGTATTGCAATTGTAGAGGAGATTTTTTTCGCAAAAAACGTAAAAACCGCTATAATAGTAGGACACGCTCGTGGAGTCGTTATTCTAAGTTGTTCCCAGATGGGATTAAACATCTGTGAATTCACACCTCTTCAGATTAAACAAGCGATAACAGGTTTCGGTCATGCAACCAAAGAACAAATAAGTTATATGTTAAAAAACTTGCTAAAATTAAAAGAATTACCAAAGGACGATAACACAACTGACGCAATTGCAACTGGAATATGCTATATAAACACCAATAAATTCAAGTAAAAAGTTTAAAGTTAAAATAAAATCTTTTTATATTCTATTTTAATTAATACTTTTAATTTTAACTTGTCTTAAAAATATGATTGCACAACTAACAGGCACGCTAGTATCCAAGAAAAAAAATAAAATAATCGTAGATATCGGCGGTATCGGTTACGAACTGACGGTTTCTTTATCTACTTATTCGGAACTTCCGGCTGAAAATTCAAAAGTTAAAATCCTGACATTTCAGCACATTCGCGAGGATTATGTAGAACTATTCGGGTTTTCTACGCAACTTGAAAAAGAATTTTTTAAGCTTTTAATCAGCGTATCCGGAATAGGTCCCAAAACCGCAATGGAAATTTTATCAAATACTTCGTTATCCGGATTTAAAAGAGCAATTGTTTCGGGAGATTTAAAAACCATTTCAAACATTAAAGGTATCGGCAAAAAAACTGCAGAGAAATTAATTTTTGAATTAAAAGATAAAATTAGGGAATTCAATATTCCCGACCAAGGCATTGCAATTTCAAGTTCATTCTCCGATGAAGCAATTGAAGCCCTGAGAGCAATCGGTTTTACTTATTTTCAATCAAAAGAAGCCGTTGAGACCGCTTTGACCCGCGTGAGTAAAGACGCTTCTACGCAGCAAATAATTAAAGAAGCGTTAAAGGACCTGGAAAAAAAATAATTAGGCAGGTTAAAAGTTAAAAGTTATAATAATGTCTTATTTTGTTTTTTATTTTAATTTATACTTTTAATTTTAACTTGATTTTATATGGAAGATAGAATCATAACACCTATTGTTGTAGAAGAAGAAGAAAAAATTGATTATACATTAAGACCTCAATCGCTTGATGAATTTATCGGACAAAAAAAGCTTAAAGAAAATCTTAAAGTATATATATCGGCTGCAAAAAAAAGAAAAGAACCATTAGATCATTGTTTATTTTATTCTCCACCTGGTCTTGGAAAAACGACATTGGCAAATATAATTGCACATGAGATGGGGGTTAGCATAAAAGCAACTTCCGGTCCTGTAATTGAAAGGGTTGGAGATTTAGCCGCAATTTTAACTAATTTATCTTATGGAGACGTGCTTTTTATAGATGAAATCCACCGTCTTAACAGGGTAGTAGAAGAATCTCTTTATCCTGTATTGGAAGATTTTAAATTAGATATAATAATCGGACAGGGTCCATCTGCGAAAACAATAAAATTAGATATTCCAAAATTTACTTTAATTGGAGCTACTACCCGTGCCGGGCTTTTGCCGTCGCCTCTAAGGGAAAGGTTTGGTATCACTGAACATATTAACTTTTACTCAGACGAAAATTTAAAAGATATTTTAACACGGTCGTCAAGAATATTAAATATAAAATCTGATGAGAAAGGAATTGAGATTACGGCTAAAAGAAGTAGGGGTACTCCAAGAATAGCTAACAGGCTTTTAAGACGAATACGTGATTTTGCTGATATGAAAACCGAAGGTATTATAACTGAAAATCTTGCAGAGGAATCATTAAAGTCACTTGGTATAGATTCCGCCGGTCTTGATGAAATTGACAGAAGAATTATTTTTACAATTATTGATAAATTTTCAGGAGGTCCTGTAGGTGTAGATACAATTGCGGTAGCCGTCTCCGAAGAAACCGATACTATCACTGATGTCTATGAGCCATATTTAATCCAAGCCGGTTTTCTTGCCAGAACCCCTCGGGGACGAATTGTAACAGAATCTTCGTATAAGCATCTGGATATCCCAATTAAAAAACAGCAGGAACTTATTTGATAAAATACGAACATATTCAAGTACAAAGTATTTTAAACCGTCTAAACGATAAATTAGATGGTTTTTCTTGTGTTTATTCATTGAATCCGTATCGGGGCTGTGAACATGCTTGTCAATACTGTTATGTTTTATCTGATAAATATATTCCATACAAGAAAAAAGACGAATTTTTTTATAAAATTCAGTTAAAGACAAATGCCTCATTTTTGCTCCAAGAATCATTATCTAAAATTCCTATTGATTGTCTGATAATTGTCGGAACTTCTTGCGATCCTTATCAGCCCGCTGAAAAAGAATTTAAAAATACAAGAAGCATTCTTGAAGTAATACATGATTTTAAGAATCCTGTTCATATCATAACTAAATCTGATTTAATTCTTAGAGATATTGACATTCTTAAAAAAATATCGTCAAAAACATTCCTTGCTGTTAGTTTTTCAATTTCTATGAATAATTCGTTATCAACAATTTTTGAACCAAGAGCCACTAAACCGTCAAAAAGATTTCACGCAATATCAATGCTGGCTTCTCATAATATTAGATGCGGCGTTTTTATTTCGCCCGTGTTGCCTTATATAGTAAATGAAAATATAATTAAAAATATTGTAACTACAGCAAATGATTCGGGTGCCAAATATGTCTCTGTTGATGAACTTAATCTTAGAGATACAAATAAAGAAAGATTTTTATCTTTTATAAAATCAATGTATCCTAAACTTGCAAATAGATATGAAATAATGTTTTCTAAAAAATCGGTTCCGCCTGAAATATTTTCAAAAAGCATTCAACAATTGATAGAAAATGAAGCAAAACAATTGAATTTGGAAACAAGTGTTATAGGCAACTATAAGCCGCCAAAAAAACAGTTAGAATTATTATGATAATATATGGAAAATATTTTGTTACATACATGCTGCGGCATATGTGCCTTTTGTACTAATCAATTCTTAAAAGATAATTTTAATATTAAATACTATTGGTATAATCCCAATATACATCCTATTGCCGAGTACAACAAACGCTTGTTATCAGCTAAAGCAAAATATGAATTAGTTGAAGATACCTATGATTGGAGAGTATGGTTTACAAAAATTAAAGGGTTTGCAAATGACGATAATAAAAGATGCACCAAATGTTGGCTTATGCGGTTAACCAATACATTAAAAAAGGCTAAAGAATTGAAAATTAATTATTTTTCTACAACACTTTTAATAAGTCCTTATCAAAAACACGATGTTATAAAAAAAATATGTGAAGATTTAGAAAAAGAATACAAAGTAACCTTTTATTATTTTGACGAAAGAAAATCTTTTTACAAGTTTAAAAATGAATATAAAACATTCGGGCTTTATATGCAAAAATACTGCGGATGTGTATTTAGCAAAAATACCGGTAAAAAGGTAAAGGTGTAGCCTGCCAATTCCGCCTTCGCTCCGTCAGCCGACGGATTGGCGGATGGCGGAATTATCGGGAAACTTTATTTATGAGAAATAAATATAAAATTCTAATAATTGTTCTAATTTCAATAATAGCCTCTTTTTTAACTTATTTTTTTATGACTGATAAAAGAGAGAAGGAAAAAGTTTTAACCATTGATTTCTCTTTTGAGAAAATTATTCCAAATAATACATCAATACTAATACGATTTGAAGATTTTACTTCAGTGTGGGAAGATTTTAAAAATACCAATTTTTATCCGCAATTAAAAACATTTTTAGGATGGTTTTGGAATGAAATGCCGTCAGAAACATTAGTTTTATCAAAAGACATAAAAGACATTCAGGAAAAAATCGGATTTAACCTTGATGAAAAGAATATTTTCGCTATTTTAGGTAAAAAAATATTTTTAGCGTCTTGGCTTGAAAATAAAGATGACAAAAAAATACTAATACTTGCGAATATAGATATTAAGTCTACTCTTTATGAAAATATGAAAATTTTAATTGAAAGAAAAATAGGTGTAGAAGAATATAAAAATATTACTATAGATATTTTTAGTGAAAATAAATATTGGACTCTTTTTGATGATAAGTTAATAATATCAAATGATATCGGAACAATAAGGAAAGCGATAGATCTTTCATTAAATCTTACCGATAATTGTATTTTTAATTCACCTGAATTCAAAAACCATATATCTAAAACAATATCCAAAAATTATATTTATATTAAAACTGACAAATTTGATGAACCAAATTATGGATTTCTGAAAGAACAATTGGATGCAATATTACTTTCTATTAATATTAAAAATGGGATACTGATAAAATCCTTTGTTTTTCCCAAAATCCTTTTATCAAAAAAAAGTACCCGAAGAATAACATCGTTACGCTTTGCCCCTAAAGATGCAATGGTTTATATTGCCGGTGATTTCGCTATTCCTTATTTGACATCAAAATCAAAAATTGAAAAATTTGTTATAGGCAAAGAATCCGGATATATTTTAATTCCCAATGATTCTAATAACGCAATTATGATATTCTGTGAAGTGACAAATAAAAAAATATTTCTAAAAGGCTTTGAAAAGATTATAAATCCAACTGAAAAAGGTATTTTTAATTATACCTTACCCTTGTTTGGTTCCATTCAATTTAAATATTTTTTTCTAAAAAATTATTTCATAATATGTTCGCCTCCGGAATATTCTGAAAATATAAAAAACCTGATTGCAAAAAAAGAAGATCTACTAATAAACTCCAGCAATTACAAAAAATTAGAAATCCCTCAAAAAAATAACGGTATATTTTATATTAATATTTCCGATTTATTTTTTAGATTGTTCAAGAAAAACTATTTGAATTTCATAGAACCAAGCGGGGGATATACTACTTATACTCCGACTTGTTCGGAATCTACGTATTATATGCCTATGACTGATTTATCCGATTCTCAATGGACAGATATGCTATCCGAATTAAAAAAAATAGCATCTAAAAAGATAGATATTGAAAGAGACAGAATAACTTATAAAAACTTACTTTATCTGCGCGAATCATTAAATATTTATAATGCAAAAACAAACAGATATCCCAAAAAGATTGATTCGCTGATTGAGGAATATATTAATGAAATTCCTCAGGAATTGGTTAAAAAATCTAATGAAGTAAGCGGTAAATTTAATGGAAGCGGGGGATGGTTTTACAAAAACGGAGAAATTAAGTTGAATGTTTTTGGGATTGATTCATCGGGGACATATTATTCTCGATGGTAATCCTTTTTATGCCAATCTGAAAAAACTATGAATTATTTGGGTAAGATTTTAATAATTATCGGGGTTATATTAATTATTATCGGTATAGCGATAGTTTTTAATTTCAGGATTCCATACATCGGAAAACTACCGGGCGATATTTATATTAAGAAAGATAATTTTTCCTTCTTTTTTCCTTTGACATCCTCTATTATAATAAGCATCATTATTTCATTTGTTCTATGGCTAATTACAAAAAAATAATTCATAATCAAATATTATTATCCTTTATAATTTATTTTATATTTGCATTTATTGGTTGCGAAGTACCTAAAAAAAAGCCTTTCAAACCTATTATTAAACCAACCTTTGAATCTAAAAAAGAACCTGAAGAAGAACAAAAGATACTGACAAAAAAAACAATCCTGATAGGAATTTTTGAAAATTATCCTAAGGTAACAATTTATTCGGATTCCAAATTTACTATTAAAGAATTGAATAACAGTAATAATACTGAACTAAAATCTAATGGAACGCACATTGTCAGCGTTTCACAAAACAAAATATTAATTAATAATAAGAAATATAGTTCACCGTTAAAACTCATACCTGAAAATTCTAAACAATATTTACGTGTCGAAAACAAAAGATATAGGGGTATTATCATTTTAAGGTTGAATTCCAGAAAAAAAATAACCGTAATAAATGAAATTGGTTTAGAAGAATATATATGTGGTATTATGACAAAAGAAGTATCACCCGATTGGCCGATTGAATCACTCAAAGCACAAGCAATTGTAGCAAGAACGTTCGCCCTAAAGAGTTTAAGTAAACACTCAAAAGACGGTTTTAATTTATGTTCTAAGACACACTGCCAGGTTTACGGCGGTGTTGATTCTGAAGACGAAAGATCTAATAAAGCTGTTTACGATACGGCAGGGGAAGTTCTTATGTATGCTGGGCAGATTATAAGTTCCTTTTACCATTCAAGTTGCGGTGGCTGTACGGAAGATGTCAAAAATGTATGGAATAGTCCTCAAGGTAAAAATCCGGAGTTTTTAACCGGCGTTAAATGCGGTTTCTGTGAAGAAGATAGGTGGTATAACTGGAATGCCGCATTATCTTTTAAAATGTTATATTCTAATATTAGTAATGCAGGTTATAGAATCGGCGAAATTAAACGAATTAAAACCGTAGGGAATACGTCCTCAGATAGAGTAATAGACATATTGATTGAACATACTAAAGGAAAGCTTTGGCTGACATCCCATAAATTCAGAATGATAATAAATCCTAATACAGTCCGTAGTACTAATTTTAAAATTAAAGTTAAAAATAAAACCGCTTATTTGACGGGACATGGATGGGGACATGGAGTCGGTATGTGCCAATGGGGTGCAAGGGGTATGGCATTCAAGGGAAGGAATTACAAGGAAATCTTAAAATATTATTATAAAGGTACCAAGATAGAACAATTAAAAGATTAATCACAAATGAATTATAAAAAACTTTCAGATTTTAATTACGAATTACCAAAGAAACTTATTGCACAATATCCTTCTGATAAAAGAGACGAATCTAAACTTTTGGTTCTTCATAGAGACAATGGAAAAATAGAACATTTAATATTCAAAGATATTGTTAATTATTTTAATGAAGGCGATGTTTTAGTTTTAAATAAAACAAAAGTTATCCCTGCAAGATTATTAGGCAAGAAAAAAACAGGCGGCAAAATTGAATTGTTACTGCTTAAATTCAAATCAGACAATATTGCAGATGCAATTGCCAAACCATTAAAAAATCTAAAATTAGGCGATAAAATATTGATTGAAGATGAATATTGCGAGATAATTAATATTGAAAACGGAATATTAGAATTAAATTTTTCATGCAAAATACAAGAAATTATTGATAAATATGGTAAAATTCCGTTACCTCCTTATATAAAAAGAAAACCCACTGATAATGATTCAGAAAGATACCAAACTATTTTCGCTAGTGAAAAAGGATCTGTGGCTGCACCAACTGCAGGACTTCATTTCACCGAAAAAATAATTGAAAACATAAGAAACAAAAAGGTTAGTATTGCAGAAGTATTATTGCATATATCATGGGGAACATTTGCACCGGTAAGATGTGCTGATATAACTGAACATAAAATGACTTCAGAATATTATGAAATTGAAAAAAGTATAGCTAATTTAATAAATTCTGCCCGAAGAAAAATTGCCGTCGGAACAACTTCTGTAAGAGTATTGGAAACGGTATTAATTAACAATATAATTACATCAAATAACGGATTTACCGATATATTTATTTATCCAGGTTATAAATTCAAAAATGTGGATGTTTTAATTACTAACTTCCATTTGCCGGAAACGACTCTTTTTATGTTGGTCTGTGCATTTGCAGGACGGGATATGATTTTCAAAGCCTACGAAGAAGCTAAGAATAAAAACTACAGATTTGCATCATATGGCGATGCAATGCTGATTCTTTAAATTCCGTTAGAGATAGTAAGCGTTTCTTACGCTAATCCATTACCCTTTAAAACATCTTTAAATGGGGTAAATATTTTAATACATTTTCTCTTGACTTTTTAATAATTTCTTATATAATATTTAATCTATAAGAAATTTTTTATTTACCCCGTTAGAGAATACTATCACAAGATCGATAATAAATCTTGCAAAGTAAATGATGGGTTAAAATTATAATCATGCTATACCGTTAGACAACTATGTTCTCTAATGGGTTTATTAAAAATCTTCGCTGGGATAGCTCAGTCGGTAGAGCACTTCCTTGGTAAGGAAGAGGTCACGGGTTCAATTCCCGTTCCCAGCTATTATATAGGGAGCGAAAAATGAGAGAGATTATTATTCTTGCCTGTCAGAAATGTAAAAGAAAAAATTATTCCACAAGAAAAAATAAGAAAACTACTACTGAAAAAGTAGAGTTGAAAAAATATTGTAAATTCTGTAAAGCTCATACTATACATAAAGAAGGAAAGTAGTTCAAAGTAAAGAATTAGAAGTTCATAGTATTGGTTTATTCTATGAACTATAAACTATAAACTATGAACTATTTTGGAGGGGAGTGTCGGTTAATGGCAAACCACTGGTCTCCAAAACCAGGACTGGGGGTTCAAGTCCCTCCACTCCCGAATTAAATGAAGTTCCATGGGTTTTGAATCCTTGGTATATTTTTCTCAGGATTCCAGAGAGCGCAGTCCTGCTTGCCCGCCCCAACCACTTCCGCCACTTCCGCCACTGATTCGCCAGCTGGCGAATTCGGCGGACAGGGAACCTTCTGCGGACAAGGAAACGTTGGCGGGCAATAAAGTTTCAGTAGAGAGCACTAAGACTGGATGCAGGATAAAAAAAGGTGATAATATGATTCAAAAAGCAGTACAGTTTGTTAATGAAGCCATCGGTGAGTTAAAAAAAGTCAATTGGCTAGGCAGAAAAGAAGTTATTGCCTCAACTGTAGTAATTTCAATACTTATAATCATTTTTGCAATATTTATTGGATTAATAGATTTAATACTTTCTATTATTATTAAATGGCTGTTAAGATAAATATTAATTATTGTCTTAAACCATATGTTATTTATTAAAAGGAGTGTGCTATAATATGGCTTTAAAATGGTATGTAATACATACCTTAACAAATTATGAGGAAAGAGTAAGAGAGGAATTAAAAAAGCAAATTGCAAATTTGAATCTTTCAAAAAAATTCGGGCAGATTTTAATTCCTACAGAAGAAGTAGTTGAGATAAAGAAAAACAAGAAAATAACAAAGAAAAGGAAATATTTTCCGGGATATGTATTTGTCGAAATGGACATCGATAATGAAACATACTGGATAGTAAGTAATACAACCGGTGTAAGCAGTTTCCTCGGTGGATTAAAACCAACCCCGCTGCCTGAAAGCGAAATTAACAATATTGTCAGTTTAGTAGAAGCTCCGCCACCGTTAAAACCAAAACCGGCAATAGTCTTTGAAAAAGAAGAATCTGTCAGAATAATAGAAGGACCATTTGCTAATTTTATCGGCATTATTGAAGATGTGAACGAAGAAAAAGGTAAATTAAAAGTTATGGTCTCAATTTTCGGTCGGTCAACCCCTGTAGAGTTAGACTTTTTACAGGTAGAAAAACTATAGCCCCGTTAGAAAATGTTGTAATTAAATTCTTGCAACTTAAATAATGTTTATTTAGCATTATCTACATTTTCGTACGAGGTAATATCAGCGTATAGAGGTTAGCATATAGAGCATAGTTCATAAAAAGCAACGTAAAATCTAATCCCTAATCTCTACTCGCTAAATCAAAGGAGTAATTAAAATGGCTAAAAAGGTAAAAACACAAATCAAACTTCAAATCCCGGCGGGTGCTGCTAATCCTGCGCCGCCAGTAGGACCGGCACTCGGGCAACACGGTGTCAATATAATGGATTTTTGCAAACAGTTTAATGAAAAGACTAAGAATTCCGAACCCGGCATGCTCATCCCTGTAATAATCACGGTTTATGAAGATAGAACCTTTATTTTTGTTACAAAGGTTCCTCCGGTTTCGGCACTTTTGAAAAAGGCATGCGGTATAGCAAAAGCATCCAGTGACCAAAAAGTAAAAACAGCTAAAATAACAAAAAAACAAGTTGAGGAAATTGCTAAACAAAAAATGCCTGATTTAAACTCATCTTCACTTGAAGGGGCAATAAAATTAGTTGAAGGTACTGCAAAGTCAATGGGAATAGAGATAACATCATAAAAACATTAGGGATTAACGTATAGCGTATAGGGATTAGTTGTAGGTTTTTAGTTTGTTGATTTTTCTAACCCCTAATCTCTATAACCTATCCCCTAAATCTAATAAGGAGTGTGTAATTAAATGTCTAAACGAATGATTGAAAGTGAAAAGTTGATTGATAAAACAAAGTTGTATAGTTTAGAAGAAGCCGTAAAAATTTTAAAGCAGACTAAGAAAGCAAAATTTGACGAAACAGTTGAAATCTCAATACGGTTGGGTATTGATCCTAAGCAAACTGACCAAACGGTTAGGGGTGCCGTATCGTTGCCTCATGGTATTGGTAAAACTAAGCGAGTAGTCGTTATTGCAAAGGGCGAAAAAATAAAGGAAGCGGAATCTGCCGGCGCAGATTTTTTTGGTAGCGAAGATATTATGGAAAAAATTTCAAAAGGATGGTTGGATTTTGATGCTATTATCGCAACACCAGATGCGATGAAAGACCTTGCAAAACTCGGAAAAATTTTGGGACCGCGCGGATTAATGCCCAATCCAAAAACAGGAACCGTTACTTTTGATATAGCAAAGACGGTTAAAGAAATTAAAGCAGGACGCGTAGAATTCAAAAATGATACACAGGGCATAGTACACACCATTTTAGGAAAAATATCTTTTGATGAAAATAAACTAATTGAAAATGCAAAAACCGTAATTACGGCTATTGCTTCTCTGAAACCCTCGTCTTCCAAAGGACAATATATTAAAACAATTGCAATCTCATCTACTATGGGACCCGGAATCAGAATTAATACATCGGTTGCACAAAGTTAAATATTTTAAATCTATGGCAAAAATTGGGTTTATATATATCTCCATATTCATCGTTCTTTCAATAATGTTTTTTATTATTGGGGGATATTTAGGTAATTTTTTTGGTATTTTGCTTTTTCTAATAACACTTTTTTGTGTTTATTTTTTCAGGGATCCTTCAAGAAATGTTATCATAAATGAGAATTATATTTTGTCTCCGGGGGATGGAACAGTTTTTGAAATATCTGATGTAGATGAACCAATATTTATTAATGACAAATCTAAAATAATTAAAATATTCCTATCAGTGTTGAATGTTCATATTCAAAGATCGCCAATTTCGGGTGATATAAAATATATACAAGAACAGAAAGGGAAATATCTGCCTGCTAATCATACTGACGCTTCTAATAAAAACACCCAAAATTTAATCGGAATCGAAGGAAAATCAAAAATATTAGTAAGACAAATTGCCGGTATAATTGCACGGAAATGTGATTTATGGATAAAACTAAATCAAAAAATCAATCAAGGCGAAAAAATCGGAATTATTCATTTCGGAAGTCAGGTTGACATATATGTGCCACAAAATACAAAAGTAAACGTTTCAATCGGCGATAAGGTAAAAGGCGGAATAACAGTTTTAGGTGAAATAGGTAAGTAATTATAGAGTTAAATGGTTTATTGTGTCGTGATATATCACGATAGCGTTGTAGTTGAATGGACTTTGTGAATAATATGCAAATTAAAAGAGGAATATATATTTTACCAAGCATTTTTACGGTTGCTAATATCGGGGCTGGTTTTATGTCATTGCATTATTCAATAAATAATAATTTCTCTTACGCTGCCTGGGCCATAATAATAGCAATTATAATGGATATAACAGATGGTAGAATAGCTCGTGCAATGCATGCGGAAAGCTCTTTTGGTGTGGAGCTTGATTCACTTGCCGACTTTTTTTCGTTTGGTATTGCGCCTTCCGTTTTAATGTATCAAATGCACCTAAAAGGGCTTGGGAAAATCGGATTGGGAATTGCAATATTTTTTGTTATTGCATCAGCTTTGAGGTTGGCAAGGTTTAATTCAGCATCACATCAAAATAATGAAATTAAGCCTCATTTCGAAGGGCTACCGACTACTGCTGCAGGCGGCATAATCGCCTCATTCGTTTTATCATATGAATTATTCGAAATAGGACCGGAATTAACGGCAAAAACAATACCTCTTATAATGAAAAAAATGCCTCTTTTCTTCCAGATAATGCCGTTTCTTATGGTGTTAATCTCCATATTACTTATATCAAAAATTAAATATTCAAATTTTAAGAAAATAAATTTCTCACGCCCGCACTCTTTTCAATTTTTTGTTTTATTGGTGGTATCGCTTATTCTTATATTCACTTATCCGCAAAATACAATTTTTATTATTTATATATTATATTTTTTATCAGGAATAATAGGTTATTTTTTAAGACTTTTTCATTTAAGAAAGCGCGAAGATAATTGTACTGATAAATAACACTTTTAAAACAGTGGAGGAATACATGGCAAGAGTAATACTAAAAAACATATCTAAATCATTCGGTAAAACGCAGGTTGTAAAGAATATTGATTTGGAAATAAAAGATAAAGAATTTTGTGTATTAGTAGGTCCATCAGGATGCGGGAAAACAACAACTTTAAGAATGGTCGCAGGATTGGAAGAAATTACCAGTGGCGAGATTTATATAGATAATGTTTTAGTGAACGACCAGGCACCTAAAGATAGAGATATTGCAATGGTTTTTCAAAGTTATGCATTATATCCGCATATGACGGTATATGATAATATGGCGTTTGGATTAAAACTGAAAGGCTATCCTAAAGAAGAAATCAAAGAACGGGTAGAAAAAGCGGCTGAACAATTAGAAATAACCAGATTATTGAAAAGATTACCAAAAGAACTTTCGGGCGGGCAAAAACAAAGAGTAGCGGTAGGACGTTGTATAGTACGCAAACCAAAAGTTTTTTTGTTTGATGAACCTTTATCAAACCTTGATGCAAAGCTAAGAGTTCAAATGAGGGCTGAATTAAAAAAACTTCATCAAAGACTTCAAACAACGATAATATATGTTACCCATGACCAGGTGGAAGCTATGACTATGGGTGATAAAATTGTAGTTATGAAAGACGGCATTATACATCAAGTGGCTGATCCGATTACGGTATATTACAAACCCGCCGATAAGTTTATTGCGGGTTTCATCGGCTCGCCGCCGATGAATTTTTTAGAATGTAAAGTGATAAAACGCGACAATAACATATATCTTGATGAAGGTTCTTTTTCCGTTAGAGCAAAAAGCGAAATCCAAAATAAATTGGAAACTTATTTGGATAAATATGTTATTTTAGGAATTAGACCTGAGGATATTTATGATAGATTTTACTATTCAAAAACACGTACGGAAGGCAAGACATTAATGGCATCAATTGAGGTTGTTGAACCAATTGGTTCGGAAAAATATCTTTTTCTTACTACAGGTAAAAATACGTTCACTGCCAGAGTTGAAGCCCAAAACAAAGCTGAAGTCAATCAGGATATTGAAGTTGTATTTGATATGGACAAGGCACATGTTTTTGACAAAGAAACGGAGAAAACGATATTATGAAGGCACTGATTTTGTGTGCAGGCTATGCTACAAGATTATATCCGCTTACCAAGGACTTTCCAAAACATCTTCTAGAAATTGCCCGCAAACCGATGTTAAATTATGCAATTGAAAAATTAGAGCAAGTATCTGAAATAGATAAGATTTATCTTGTGACTAATCATAAATATTTTCCACTATTTGAAAATTGGCTTGCAAAATTGAATCACAAAAAAGAAATTAAAATTATTGATGACGGAACTATGGCGGATGATATAAAACTGGGCGCAATTGGTGATATGAAATTTGTAATTGAAAAAGAGAAAATTACAGATGATTTGCTGGTTTTGGCAGGTGATAATTTATTTCAGTTAAATTTAGTTGATTTTGTAAGATTTTTTCAAAAAAAAGGTATAGCAATTGCAGTTTACGACGTCAAAAGAAAAGACCTGGTCAGTAAATATTCGGAAGTAAAACTTGATAAAGACGAAAAAGTAATATCATTTACAGAAAAACCGCCAAATCCAGAAACAACTTTTGCTGCAATTTGTATGTATTTGTTTCCAAAAGATAAGTTAAGCCTGATTCTGAAATATGTTAATGATGGAAATAATCCTGACCAGCCGGGACGATATATACAATGGCTACATAAAAGAGATTCCGTTTACGGTTTCGTTTTTTCCGATAAATGGTATGATATAGGTGACCTCAATCAATACAACCAAGCAAATGCAGAATATGAACAAATGCTATCCAAGAAATAGTTATTTTTATAAACTAAAATTTCGCCTTCCTTAATTTTTATCGATAAAATCCATTGCTTACGGAGTGAATATGGATAACATAAGAATAAAAAACATAAAAAATAATTTTAAAAAAATATACAACAGGAACTGCACTCTTTTATATCAGGCACCGGGCCGTGTAAATCTTATAGGAGAACATACCGATTATAACGGCGGCTTCGTATTGCCTGTGGCAATTGACAGGTGTATCGCAGTTGCTGCAAAACCCAATAATGAAAATATTTTAAGACTGCATTCACTTGATTTTAATAATACCGTATCCTGCAAACTTAATAATATTAAATATGATATTAACAATGGCTGGGCAAACTATCCTTTAGCCGTTGCAAAGGTATTACAAGAAAAAGGTTTTAAAATTAAAGGGGCAGACTTGGTTTTTGAAGGTAATATCCCTCAAGGCAGCGGATTATCTTCATCTGCAGCAATTGAGGTTGTTAGTTGCATAACGTTTGCATCAATATCCGGTTTGAGAATTTCAAAAAAAGAACTTCCGGTTTTATGTCAAAAAGCAGAAAATGATTTTATCGGCGTTAAATGCGGAATAATGGACCAGTTCGTAATAACCAATGCCAAAAAAAACTCAGCGTTATTCCTTGACTGCCGAAACCTGAAATATCAGCATATCCCATTCAATAATAAAAACATTTCTATTGTTATAGCAAATACAAAATTAAAAAGGAAACTGGTCAATTCCGCCTATAATGAAAGACGCAAGCAGTGTGAAGAAGGTGTGAAAATATTGAAATATTTTTTTAAGAATATAAAAATGCTTAGGGATATAACAACATCACAATTTGAGAAATATAAATTTAATTTACCGTCAATTATTCGTAATCGTTGTGAACATGTTGTTTATGAAAATGAAAGAGTAATAAATGCATTGCGATTGCTTAAAAAGAATAAAATAAACGAGTTTGGAATCTTAATGAACGAATCGCACGAATCTTTGAAGAACCTATATGAAGTAAGTTGTAAAGAGCTGGACGCTTTGGTATATACTGCACAAAAAGTAGAAGGGGTTTTGGGTTCAAGAATGACCGGGGCGGGTTTTGGAGGATGCACGGTTACTCTTGTAAAAAATAAGTATATTGATAAAGTAATCAAAACAATGACTAAAGAATACCAATCCAAGTTTGGTATAAAACCGGAATTTTATATATCACAAACAGAAAATGGTGCAGGAAAAATATAATAATATTATTGCACAACCGCCTAAATCAGTAGAATTGCAATTAACATATTGCTGCAATTTGCATTGCGATATGTGCGGACAGTGGGGCAAATCAGGTATTTTTAGGGAAAATATAAAAAATCTTAGAAACCATGAAATTACAATAGATGCATGGAAAAATATCATTGACCAAGCCGCAAAATGGAAAAGCAGGATTAATTTATGGGGTGGGGAACCGTTTTTAAAAAAAGATATTTTTAAAATAATCAAATACATAAAATCTAAAAAACTAAAATGTTCTGTGGTTACAAACGGTGTTCTGATAGATAAATATTATAAAGAGATTATTGATAGTAAATTGGATAAAATATTTCTTTCAATAGACGGCACACGCGAAATTCATGATAAAATACGCGGTAAAAAAGGAACGTTTGATAAAATTTTAAAAGGAATTAACAGTTTGCATGATTTAAAAAGAAAAAAAAATCTAAAAAAACCTTATATTGAAATTTTGTGTACAATCAATAAAGACAATAACAAGATTATAGATAAAATGCCTCAAGTTTCCAGAATTTTTAATGCTGATAAGTTGGATTTAGCATTACTTATGTTTGCAAGCAGTAAAACTGCTAATGATTATAGAAAAGAATTTACCAACAGATTTGGATTTCTGCCTAAAAGTCAAAATGGATGGATATTAAATAAAACAGGAGTCAATGGTTTAAAATTGTCGGAAAAGATTAATAAAATGTTATATCATAATAACGACATATTTATAAAAACAATTGATAATTATAAAACAATATCTTTTAAAAAATGGTATGCCGGCTCTGAATATAGATTTGGATTTAATCATTGCTTGTCACCATGGTTGCGATTGAACATTATGCCGAACGGCAAAGCAAATTTTTGTATTGATTTTCCTGATTATATAATAGGCGATGTAAAAAAAGAATCTTTATCTAAAATCTGGAATAGTGAAAAAGCAAAAATTTTTAGGGAAAAATATCTAAAAGATGGTCCTCTTCCCATATGTAATAGATGCTGTTGGTTGTATAATAATTATTCCAGACTAATAAAAGAATGGAAACACGAAGGTTAACTTGAGATTATAAAAGATATAGGACAAGTGGTAATGTCAAAAATGACATATTATTGAAAAATTTGGTTTTGTCCCGACAAGTCGGGATGACGAGCGTAGCGAGGAGTTTACCAATTTTAGATTTATGAGGCGTTAAACTGATTTAAAAAATCAGCATCGTCTAGTGAAAAACCATGATTTTTCATAATATTTTTGACATTACCGGACAATCTAAGGGGGATTATTTTATGGCAAGAATAGTTTTTATCGGTGCGGGAAGTTTGACATTTACCCGTAATTTAGTTAGAGATGTGCTCACTTTTCCTATTCTGAAGGATTCTACGTTCGTTTTGATGGATATAAACAAGGAACGACTTGAATTTGCGAGAAAATCGGTACAAAGTATTATTGATAAAGGTAAATATCCTGCAAGAATAGAAGCAACAATGGATAGAAGAACTGCTTTAAAAGGTGCAGCTGTGGTATTATGTACAATATTAGCAGGTGGTGTCCAGGTTTGGCGTTATGATGTAGAAATCCCCAAAAAATACAGAGTAGATTTAAATGTCGGTGACACACGCGGTGTAGGTGGAATATTCAGAGCACTTCGTACAATACCTGTAATGTTGGACATCTGTCGTGATATGGAACAGATTTGCCCTAATGCCGTGCTTTTAAATTACACAAATCCAATGGCAATGTTATGCCGGGCAATGCAGAAAAAATCATTTATTAAATTGACCGGTTTATGTCACAGCGTACAAGGTTCGGCAGCTATGCTTGCTAAATGGATTGACACACCCATGGACCAGATTACTTATGTTTGTGCCGGCATAAACCACCAGGCGTGGTATATTGAATTCAAAAAGAACGGAAAAGATGCATATCCGTTAATACGGAAAAAAGTCCTTACCGATAAAAAGATATATATAGAAGAAATAGTTCGCAACGAGATGTTTCTGGCACTTGATTATTATGTAAGTGAGTCAAGCGGGCATAATTCGGAATATAGCTGGTGGTTCCGCAAACGCCCTGATTTAATTAAAAAATATTGTAATAGGGGCACCAGCTGGAATCCAGGTGTGCATGCTTATATACTAAACGAATATCTAAAAGCAGAAAGAACATGGAAAAAGGAAATTAATGACTGGTTCAAAAAAGGTGCTCCCTTGTCGCTTGAAAGAGGGCAGGAATATGCTGCATATATTATCAATGCGTTAAAAGGTGGAGAACCTTTCGAATTCAACGGTAATGTACCAAATAGCGGTACTATAACTAATCTTCCTAAAAACGTATGCGTAGAAGTCCCGGTTGTTGCAAATAAACGCGGTTTCAATGTTATCCAAGTAGGCGCAATTCCACCTCAATGTGCAGCATTAAATAATATTAGTATTGCCTCGGAGGAAATGGCTGTAGAAGCAGCAATAACTGGAGACGCAAGACTTGTTTATCACTCTATAATTTATGACCCACTTACAGCATCCATGTTATCTTTA